>ERZ808051.1874-NODE-1874-length-12270-cov-3.749938_pt1 | contig 12270 bp, 12 predicted proteins | sample MGYA00380199_ERZ808051 | MGnify/ENA primary metagenome ERZ808051 (study PRJEB31490, sample SAMN06133391) | mouse gut metagenome | isolation source: J11 | host: mice | place: China: Chengdu | collected 2015-05 ...
ATCGATTGTGAAATGGCGGATACCGACCTTGCTTTCGAGAAATCGGAAGTGGATGCAGTTATTACAACAAAGGTTGACAGTATCAAAAATCCACTGTCCGGACGGATCTGTGTGCCGGAGGTGGGAGAAGTGATTATGGATGATGAGTATGCAAAAGGAGAGGTTATAATTGGCGGATTAAAAGAAGCAAAAGCGGCATATACCATCCCGGCTTAAAAAAAGTCTGATACTCTTTATAACTTCGTGGACAGCGTATTTATTGCCAGGGTATCAGAAGAGGCATTGACCGCATTATCATTGGCGGCGCCGGTTCAGATTATCATGTCTGCCATGGGGCTTGGCATGGGAGTCCAGAGTATGCTGCTTACATTAAGCAGGCAGGTGATTGTGCCGGTGATTTTGATTGCAGCCGCCTTTTGTTTTGGTGAGTTGTCATTGGTCTGGTGGGCGTTCGTGCTGGCAGAAGCCCCGGTGATTCCTGCGGGAGTGATTCTTTGGAAAAAGGAATCAGGAAAAAAGATATTCTGATTGGGCTGATCTTCGGAGGGCCGGTAGGGGCTGTGGGAGCCATGACTGTACAGAGAACATGGGAGCATGGGATAAAGGCAGGGCTTCTCACAGGAATGGGCAATCCCGATATGAAAATATGTGAAAGTTGAAGGAGAAGCAGATAAACGATGAGAAAGTCTTATACCGTTTTGTATCTGGCTATAATCCTGTCTTGTATGGCAGCCTGTGGAAAGAACGATACACAGGCCCAGACACACAGCCGTCAGGCAGAGCCTTCCACGATAGAGAGTTCATCACAATCTGATATTTTGAACGGCTCGGAGAATACAGTGACAAATATGAAGGTACAGGTTGGTGATGTGGTATTTTCGGCCACATTGGAAGAGAATGAAGCCGTTTCTGCTTTGGTGGAAATGATGCGGGAAAGTTCTGTCGTGATTCAGATGAGTGACTACTCCGGTTTTGAAAAGGTAGGTTCTCTGGGAGTAAGCCTTCCTGCCAGCAACAGCCAGACCACGACTCAGGCCGGGGATATTGTCTTATATAACAAAAATCAGATTGTTATTTTCTACGGCTCCAATTCCTGGAGCTACACAAGACTGGGGCATATTGATGATCTGACCGGTTGGGAAGAGGCGCTTGGAAGTGGAGATGTGACGGTGATTTTTTCACTGGAATAGGGATTTGAGAGGGTATATGGGACAGTTTCGGCTCAGGGGAGCACTCGGCTGTTAACCGAGTTATTGTAGGTTCGAGCCTTGTTTGGGGATTTGAAAAAGTTGGAACACTTTTAGTTTTATGGTATAATTTTGTATGATTTTAGATTTGACAGGGAGGATAATGATGAAATTTTACATAGGTTCAGGCTTTAAAAATTGTGAATTGGTCAATTATTATTCGAAGGTATTAGAAGAAAACGGATGGTCACATACCTACAATTGGACAAAGAATATTGCTGGTGAAGCAACTATTGAGGATTTGATAAAATATTCTGAATGGGAGATAAAGGGTATAGTTGATTCTGACGTTGTTATCATATTGCTTCCGGCAGGAAGAGGAACGCATATTGAATTAGGAATGGCATTGGCCTTAAACAAAAAAATATTTTTGTGCGCTGCTTCCAAAGGAGAATTTAGTATTGAAAATACGGTCAATTTTTATCAACTTCCAGACTGTATTAAAGTGGCTGGCAGTGCAGATGAAAATATAAAAGAAATACTCAAAGCCCCATGAAACTAACCGGTCCGCCCCTCAGCACGAGAGAACGGTTTCTTTTTTTAACAAAGACGATTATTTTAGGTAGTAAATTCTTTTGATCTGACACAGGGACAGTATGGGGAGTGTGCTGTCCGTTGTTTTTCTTGGTCTGGATTATCTTTTCGCATATGAATCCCCCTTTTTTCAGAGTGGCAGTGTATTTATCATAGTATGGACATGTTATTTTCACAAGCGGCAACGGGCTTGACTTCATCGATCTGAAAGAGTATAATAATAAAACAAATGTTGCACTACATATGTTTTGCAAAAGGAGTACCATACGATGCCGAGAAGAATGAAGGCCCGGTATGGAAAAGGCGCAGAAGGAAAGACGCAGAGGTGACAGAGATGAAAATAGCCTGGATTTGCCAAAGAATATTCAGGTATATTGTTTCGTTGACCAGATGGCTGTGTTGAGGGGTCAGGAATTCGGTTAACAGATAGATACATATTCAAAACCAGAAACGTTTTTTTTGAAAGCTGCTGAAAATACAAAGGGGTATAATGAAGCTCATAAAATATGTCAAAAAGGATCCGGGGCACAGGAGTTATTTTAAAGGAGGAATGGAAAATGACAGTACAGGAAATCATTAACGGTATGATCAGAAAGACAGGTCTTAAGCCGCTCCCGGCGGATCGGACATGTGATCAGATTATGATTGGCGACCCCCAAATGGAAGTAAAGAAAATTGTGACCACGTTTATGGCCACGGTAGAAGTGATACGGGAGGCAACAGAGATTGGGGCGAATTTTATTATCACCCATGAACCCACCTGGTTTACGGGAATGGATCAGACTGCCTGGCTGGAAGGCGATCCTGTTTATCACGAAAAACGCAAGCTTCTGGAGGAAAGCGGAATTGCTGTCTGGCGCTTTCACGACCATATGCATATGGGAAAAGAGGATGGCATTTACCGTGGATTTGAGGAAGAATTCGGGTGGGCGGGCTATAGGATGGCGGATGTGGAAGGCAGTGATATGAACCGCTTTGGAGCCTGTTATGAAATTCCGGAAACTTCCCTTAGAAACCTGTGCCAGTTTTTTAGGGATAAGCTGGATATGGATGTGGTGCAGATCGTTGGAAATCCGGAGATGCCGGTGAAGCGGGTGAGCGTGCTGGTAGGCGGAGGAAGCCTGGGGCTGGGTCTGGAACAGCGCCCTATGCTGCATATGAGGGAGCGGAATATTGACGTGGCGATCTGCGGCGATATTACAGAATGGACGCTGAGCGCTTATATCCGGGATGCTGCTGCCCTTGGTTTTAATATGGGGATGCTGGTGCTGGGACATGAGCGCAGCGAGGAATGTGGAATGAAGCATCTGGGAGGCTGGATGAAATCGGTGACAGGGGATCTGGAAGTGGTTTTTGTGGATGCAGGAGAACCGTTCAGCTATATCAGATAATTCTGGGGCTGGGTATAGTTACTGTTTTTATCCGGAAGGACGAAAGGGCATGAAAAAACGCGTATCTTTATCTCGCATAACAATCGCGGTACAGGGGAGCTTATTTACGGTGGTGCTGGGTCTGGCTCTGCTGGTAGGATTTTATTTTCAGAAAAATACCGTGGAGGAAGAGGCGGCGGCAAGAGGAGCCGAGCTTACCGCCAGAGTCAGGGAGTTGGAGAGCCGCCTGAACAGAGATGCTCTTCAGGTCAAGGAGATATTGTATGAGGTAATTGATAATAACGGATTGTGGTCGGAGGATAAGGATCATAAATATTTTGATAAGATGGCCGTGAAGAAACTCATGAGCGATAAATCCCTGCTTCATCCTGATTTGGAAACCCTGTTTGTCTGCCGTAAGGAGGATTTTTATCTGGGAATCGCCTATCAGCAACGGATCGGCTCCCAGAGACTGGCCTACCGGGATTATGTGATGGAGCATGTGTCGGAGCTGGTCTCGGACAGTAACCAGAACCTTTGGAAAATACGGGAAATAGACGGGGTAACTTATTGCTTTTTGGTGTATGAATACCCGAAGGCCGGGATCTATGTGGGAGTAGGGCTTCCCGGCAATGAGATTTTTTCGGACCTGAAGATCCTGTTCGAGGTGGTTCAGGGAAGTATGACGATAAAGGATTGCGATGATCAGCCGTATGTCTATTATGCTTCTGAAGAACCGGGGGAAATAAGGCTGGAGAGTGTTTCATCCAATGCAGGGCTTACATTTGAGTGCAATATTGATGTGAACGCCCTTGAATTTATGCGCAGAAGCACCTTTGCAAGTGTCTTGCTGATCGTTTTTGTAAGTGTGGGAAGTATTTTAGTGCAAAATCTGATCCTGCGCGGAGCGGTGATCAGGCCGGTGACAAAGCTTTCAGGCCAGGTGAGGAATGCTGCCGATGAAGGGGGAAGAATCGAACAGCTTGTGATAGCGGAGGATGCAAAGACAGAGGAAATCTATACATTGCAGGCGGTATTAAATCATCTTTTGCAGGAGGTTCTCTCCGGAAGAATCCAGCTCTATAAAAATCAGGTGGAAAAAAAGGACGGGGAACTGCGGCAGTTAAGATCACAATTGCGGCCCCATTTCTATTTAAACGCTATTATGACAGTAAGCAGCATGACCTATCAGAACCGAAACGAAGACATCCGGGAGTATCTGGCCAGGCTTTCCGATCATATGCGCTATATGATGCGGATCATGACAAGTACGGTAACGTTAAAAGAGGAATTATCCCATATTGAGAATTATGTGAATATGCAGGAGATTAAGTTTCCATCCTCCGTAATTTTGATGACGGAGTGTCCGGGAGATCTGGAACGGGCCCGGATTCCCCATCTTCTTTTGTACACCGTAGTGGAAAATGCTTTCAAATATGCCATGACATTACAGGAAACCATGGTGCTGACCATTACCTGCGGGGGAATTGCCACAGAGGACTTTGACGGCTACCGGGTGGTTCTGGAGGATAATGGAAAAGGGTTTGATGAGGAAACGCGCAGGCGCTACAATGACGGGGAAATATTAGAGGACAGGGAAGAAAAACATATTGGCCTGAGCAATGTAAAGAGGAGCCTGCTTTTGCAGTATGGACGAAAAGATTTGCTCAGGCTCTCTAACGCGCTGCCCCACGGCGCACGGGTGGAGATTTGGATACCAAATGAGAAAGGAAACAGAAATGGGTTTGACGGTACTGGTAGTTGATGATGACCCGAATACGGTACGGATGATAAGGGATGCTGTTCCTTGGGAGGAATATGGGATCGGGCAGGTATATACCGCTTATCAGGGGGCACAGGCATTGGAATTGGTGAAAGAGTACGCACCCTCCATTGTGATCACTGATATTGAGATGCCCCAGATGGACGGGATGCAGATGTTAGAGCATTTATCCTTGCTTGCAGAGTCGCCGGAAGTGATTTTTCTGACTTGTCATGACAGTTTTCCCTTTGCACAGAAGGCGCTGCGGCATGGAGTAACGAATTACCTGCTCAAGCCCTTTGAGCTTGACGAGCTTTTGGGGGCTTTGCTAAATACGATTGTAAAATGCAGGCAGAAACAGGAAGAGGCAAGGGTGCGCAAGGAACTTGCGGCCCGGGAGCGGCAGGCTGAAAAGAATCAGGATTATCTGGTACAGAATTTTATCAACAGGCTGCTGAACAAAACCATGGAAGGCAGTACGGAGCTTCTTAAGGTTGCGGCCTTAAGAAGAGATATCGCCTTTGACGTTACCAAGCGGTACTATCTGGTCTATGTGGGCGTTAATATGAACAACAACGAGATGAAAAAAATTACAGAGTCCGAGTTTTATTTCATCTTCCGTAATCTATCCACAGAAACGATCTATGGAAATGTGGACGCTAACTGTGTGGTGGAGAATACCGTACACCCTTATTATATTCTGGTTATGCCGGTGAGAGAGTGTGCGGGGGATGAAAACTGGCTGCGGGAGCGCTGCCGCAGGTTGATCACCGTAGCGGAGCGGTATCTGGGGATCGCCCTGTCCTGTGCAATTTCCCCGCCCATGCTGCCTGCTGAGTTTGGAGAGATTAAAAAGCCTATGGACGAACTGTTTTTGCGGGAGCGGGCGGAGCATTCCAAAATTATTATGCTGGAGGAAGAGACCGGAGAAAAGACAGTGGAAGGGGTTCTGGTCAGAGAAGAGGCCCTTGGATATCTGAGGGAAAGGAAAAAGACAGAATTTTTGGGAATGGCAAAGAGGCTTCTTGTGCAGTTGGACCGGGAGGAGCATTTAGATACCATCCACATGCAGGCTCTCCACCATGATTTTATGCAGTTATTTTATGGGTTTTTGTTTGAAAATCATATTCAGGCATATCAGTTGTTCCAGAATGAAGTTTTCCGGAAATTGAATGAAGAGGCGGAGTACTCTTCCGTAAGTATGATCAAGTATATCAGCTATCTGTATGACAGTACCTTGGAGCAGGTGGATGCGCTGAAAGAGTCGGATTCGGTGATTGAGCGTATCAAAAAGTATATTGAAGAACATTTCAGGGAGGACATCAGCCGGGAAGATATTGCCGCCAGTATTTATCTGACGCCTAATTATCTCAGCAAAATTTTTCATGAGGAGACGGGGATGGCGCTTCGGGAATATATTAATTTCTGCCGGATTGAGGAAGCGAAAAAGCTGCTTGGCGCCACTAGCCACAGTGTGACGGAGATCGCGTTGATGGTGGGCTTTGAGAATATTCCCTATTTTTCTACGGTGTTTAAAAAGTATTGCGATATGACCCCGGCTGCCTGGAAAAGCAGTCTTGGGAAGTAAACCAAAAACAGGGCGGTGCTGGGTATGGGGCCCTTTAGAGATTAGGAACGGAGGAGAAAATGTGGTTTGAGAATAATGGTTTTATATCGGCTCTTGGCAAGGTTGCAGATCTGTTTTTTCTCAGTGTGTTATGGATTTTGTTCAGCCTTCCGGTAGTGACCATAGTGCCGTCAACGATTGCACTCTATTACGCCACCGTCAAAGTGGTAAGGCGGGATGCCGGATATGTATTCCATGAGTTTCTAAATGGCTTTAAGCAGAATTTGAAACAGGGAATCGCTTTGGAAGTGATGTATTTTATGACAGGGGCGCTTTTGCATGCTGCCCGCCGTTTTGCCCATCTGGCAGGCCTTACCAGTACGCTGGGGAAATGCTACTATCTGTTTTTTTTGATTTCTGTTCTTTTGATTTGCTGTGTGAGCGCTTATCTGCTGCCGGTGATCTCGCGGTTTACCCTGTCCCTCCTGTCAGCGTTTCGGCTGGCAGTATTTTTTTCGCTTACCAACCTGCTGACCCTGGTTCCGGTGTTGATTACCCTGGCGGCAGGGATAGCCCTGGCGTGGGTGATTCCCCCTGCCATTCTGGTGCTGCCCTCTGCCTGGTGCCTGTTACATTCCTATGGGGTAGAAAAGGTGCTGATTCGATATATAAAGGAGCAGACGCAGGATCCGAAGCAGCATGAAGGTAGATGGTATATGGAAGAATAAAAATACCGCCGGAAGAGAAGATACCACAAAAGTGAAAGGGAAGCTTACTTTTTTGAAGGCTTTATGAAGCCAGTTTTTTTATACTGTGAGTAGTAAACAGGAATGTCGTTTGAGAGACAAGGAGGATGACAATGAAAGCGAAAAAGATTTTGGCGCTGACACTGAGCGCCGCAATGATCGCTCTGAGTGCATGGTGAAGGAGGCTCACGGCAGGGATGATGTAATGAGCTGGACGGAGTATGGGCAGAAGACAGGCTACTATTGGGAAGATCCTCACAGCCCCATGGAAGGGGTGCAGAACCGGTATAAGATGTGGAATTCTTTTGTACCGGTGTCGGCGTTTGATCCGGAGAATAAAGAGCGCAAATATCCCACGGTGGTGGTGCTGCATGGGGGCTTTAATCCGATCAGCATCATAGACGGATGGGGATTCGTCCAGGAGGCGGCAAGGAGGGAATGGATTGTGATTGTGCCCGCCCTGGAATTGGACGATCTGGTAGATGAAGTCCTGGACCAGGCGAAGGAGCTTTATCCTGTGGATGAGAGCAGGATTTACGCTACAGGCTTTTCCTATGGCGGATATATGTCGGGGACGCTGGGCAATAAGCGCCCGGAGGTCTATGCGGCTGTAGGCCCCTGTGGAGCGCCCATCGGTAATAATTTCTGTGACAAAGCAATCGGCCCGGAACCCCAGCCGCCTTTTGACGGAGTACCCAGGGCGCTGGCTATGAACACCTATATGCCGGTATTTACGGCGTCCGGGAATCTGGACGGAGGAAGATTCCCGGTTTGGAACGCCAGGGACCGTGAGGGAAATTCTTTTGCGCAGGAACTGATAAAGGGGATCAACTCCTGGGCAAAGGTAAACTATGCGAGGGAATTGGACCCGGAAGAAGTACTTGCGATGGAGGGGAAGGAGGGACTTTCCGAAGCGGAAAAGAATTTGGGGCTTCCTCTTCCTGCTGATTGCATCCATACCGTGACAGCAGACGGGATCACGAATTATATTGGAGACTTAAAGAGTGAGGATGGGATTGTGCGTGTCAGGATCATGTGCGAGATGAATATGCCCCACTGGCCTACGCCGGAGATGATCCGGCAGATGTACGGGTTTTTTGAACATTTTTCCCGGGACGTCAAAACGGGAGAAAGCATTTACAGAAAATAGGTACGGCGGTGGCTGTAGACGAGGAGTGTTGAAGGTTGTGAAAAGATGAGATATATTAAAAAGGTAACAGGGGCGCTGTTTATCAAGGAACCTGCTTTTTACAGATTAGTGGCCCAAATTGCAATTCCAATTGCGTTGCAAAGCCTGATTACCACCGGGGTGAACATGATGGATACCCTGATGATCAGTGCCCTGGGGGAGACAGAGTTATCCGCTGTCTCCCTGGCAAATCAGTTTATTATGGTTTTTCAGGGATGCTGTATGGGAATCGGTATGGGAGCTTCCGTACTGGTATCCCGGTATTATGGCATGAAAGAGCCGGAGGCGATCCGTAAGACCCTTGCCATCATGCTCCGGCTCTGCCTGGGAATCGCGATGGCGTTCTGTGTGGCAACGGTTCTTACACCGGCGGGCATTATGTATATATACACCCCGGACGAACACATAGTTGCCCAGGGGGAAATTTATCTGAAGTGGTCTGTTGTGACCTACTTTTTGCTGGGACTGTCGCTGACCTGCACGCTGGTGCTCCGCTCAGTGGGGAAGGTACAGATTCCGCTTTTTACCTCAATCGCTGCTTTCTTTATCAATGTGGGGGCGAACTATCTGTTTATTTTCGGAAAATGGGGGCTTCCCAGGATGGAGGTGGCCGGGGCGGCGGTGGGAACGCTGATCGCACGGTTGTTTGAGCTTACAGTGATCTGCGGCTATCTTTTATTTAAGGATGAGACGATCGGGTTTCGGATCTATCATTTGTTTATGAAAACGGGAGCCCTCTGGAAAGAATACCTGCGCATCAGTATGCCTGTGCTTGTCAGCGACATTATCTTTATGCTGGGAAATAACGCGGTGGCTATGGTGATCGGAAGGCAGGGAGAAAGCTTTGTGGCTGCCAATGCAGTGACCACAATGACCCAGCAGCTCAGCTCCGTGCTGACCCAGGGCATGGCCCAGGCGGCGGCAATCGTAACAGGCTATGCTCTGGGAGAAGGAAACCGGGAAAAGGCCCAGAGACAGGGCTATGCGTTATTGGGGCTGGGAATCGCCTTTGGCATTTTCGCGTCCTGTGTGATTATGCTGATCAGCGGGCCTATGATTAAAGCTTATCACGTATCAGAGGAAACGGCCCGGATTGCGGAACAGCTCATGGCGGCAATCAGCTTCATCATATTGTTCCAGGCAGCCAACAGTATCATGACCAAAGGGACGCTGCGGGGAGGGGGCGATACCAAAATTCTTATGGTGACAGACAATATTTTTTTGTGGGTATTGTCGATTCCTCTGGGAGTCTTGGCAGGGTTCGCACTACATATGCCTGCTTTTTGGATTTACTTTTTCTTAAAGATTGATCAGGTGGCGAAGGCAGTCTGGTGCGTGGTGCGGCTGCGAAGCGGGAAATGGATTAAGAAGATATTGGCAGCTTAAATTCCATATCCTGTTAAAACAAAAAAATAGGAGGATTTTAGAGATGGAACTTTATAAAAAAAATGGAGAACTATTGGAGAAGGCAGTGCAGGAGAATGCGGCGATTTTTCCGATAGAGAGACACCGCAGGGCGGACGGAAGTCTGGATGTGGAGCAAAACCTGAAGATATGGAACCAGGCTCTTGCGCCTTTCCATAAGACCTATCTTTGGGAACAGGGAGCGCCCGGATTTGACCCGGAAAAGACACCTTTGCAGGAAAATCCTTATTTCGTGTTTGTGCCCACACAAAAGGAACAGATAAGGGGGACAATTATCGTGGCCCACGGCGGCGGATTTTCCTGGAGAACCGGTTCGGAGGGCGTGAATGTGGCGCATTATTTTTGGAGAGCAGGCTTTAATGTGGCGATCTTATGTTATCGGTTGCTGCCCTATACCAGATTTGACGCGATGGCCGATATGCAGCGCAGCATCCGTATCATCAGAAGCAAGTCAAAGGAATGGAATCTGGGAGAGAAAATTGCGGTGATGGGATTTTCGGCCGGGGGTATGCTGGCAGGAAACTGCGCCACCCACCCGGATCAGGGGCAGCCGGAAAGCGGGGATGTGATTGAGAGATTTTCATGTGCAGCAGACGCTGTTGTGGTGGGCTACGGCGCTATGAGCGGAGTATCATTTCCTGCGCCTTTTGGCATGAAAGGAGATCCGCTGATGGGAGAGAATCAAAAGGACAGGATGTATCTCGCCATCGAGAAGAATGTGACCTATGATACGCCCCCCATGTTTATCTGGCAGACCATGAGCGACGACGGAAGGCATGGTATGTGCCTGGCAAAAGCGCTGCAGGACGCGGGAGTGCCTTACGAGCTTCACATATTCCAGCCGGGGGTACACGGACTTGCCATGGCGGACGGGAGAAACGACCTGGCAATGGACATTCCCCATGTGACCCACTGGGGAGAGCTGTGCAGAGAGTGGCTCGAGGATATGGGATTTTGATTGTAAAGGACAGGATGAGAGGCGGGAGAAGGAGAGGAGATGTTAATCGGATGAAAAACATGCAGGGGCGTGAGATCAGAGAACATGTAAAGCTGTGCGGAAGAACATGGATGGACAAAGAGGATATTCTGTATTTTGACTGGACATGCGCAGGAATGGAATTTCAATTCCAGGGAACCTGCCTGATGGCCCATTTTCGTGTGATGCCTGAAATGGCGCTCAGACAGATTCCGGGAGAGATACCTGGAACCACGCAGACCAAAGAGGAGGAAGACTGGCCGTGGATTGCCGTTTTCCTGGACGGAAGCGAAACGCCGTATCATAAAATCCTTTTGGACAGGGAAGAGCTGACTGCAGTTATTTTTGAGAGTGATAAGGAAGAGGAGCACAGGATCCGCATTGTGAAGCTGACAGAATGTTTCCGTTCAGCCGTTGGGATAGCTCAGATGAAGATGGAGGGAAAGGTTTGGCCCACTCCCAAGGCGGCTAAACGGATCGAATACATTGGCGATTCCATTACCTGTGGCTTTGGAAATGACACCAATGACGGCAACCGGGATTTTTACTCCGGGGAGGAAAATGGCTGGATGACCTATGCCGCACTGACAGCCCGGAAGCTTGGAATGGATGCGGACTTTGTCAGCGTATCAGGAATTACGGTAGCCAAAACGGGTCACTTGTTGGCACCCTATGCCATGAATGAGATTTATCCCTATACGAACCGCATCCTTCAGGATAAGCTTGCCCGAAGGAGAGAAAAAGGTAGAATACGAAGTCTGGAATTTTGCCGGACATGTACCGGATTATATTGTGGTGAATCTGGGAACCAACGATGCCACCCAGGTAGGTTTGAGCGGGGATATTCAGAGGGCGGAAGAAAAATTTGAAGAGGACTACTATCATTTCCTTGAAATGATCAGGAAATATAACGGCTACAGACCTAAGCTAATTTGTGCCCTTGGAAGTATTGATTTTTACCTGTATGACAGAATCCTCCATGGGGTGGAGCGCTTCCGTAGGGAAAAGAAGGATGAAAATATTTTCTGTTTCAAATTCACAAAAATGCTGATGATGGGAGCTGATGTGGGAGCCTGTTTTCATCCTTCCATCCGCAGACATGAAAAGATGGCAAAAGAACTGACGGCCTTTATTTGGGTACTGGAAAGAAAGGAAGAACCACTAAATGAGTGAAGAAATTAAAAAAATCAAGGTAAATGGGGTGACCCTGGCCTACAGAGAGATCGGAAGAGGAGATAAATATCTGATCTCCACACAGACCTTTTTCCTGAGAGACTGCCACATGGCGCTTTTGGGAAGAGAACCTTACGACTACCATGTATTTCTGATTTATATGAGAGGGTATGGGGAATCGGATCATATTTTTGATTCCCAGCCTCAGGACTATACAAAAATATGGGGGGAGGATGTGATTGCTTTTGCGCAGGCTATGGGGATTGAAAGCTTTTATTACA
>ERZ808051.1875-NODE-1875-length-12268-cov-3.654499_pt1 | contig 12268 bp, 14 predicted proteins | sample MGYA00380199_ERZ808051 | MGnify/ENA primary metagenome ERZ808051 (study PRJEB31490, sample SAMN06133391) | mouse gut metagenome | isolation source: J11 | host: mice | place: China: Chengdu | collected 2015-05 ...
ACTTCCCCCGCATAATCCTAAAAAGTAAATTTTGCCAAGGCAAACCTTACTTCTATAGGACCAAGTTTTTGGATACTGTGATAAGATTAATGGGAGGTTCCTCTACAATGAACGAAAACAAATAACAAAAAAATAACGAAAAAACAATAACCTTACCTGTAAACCAAACCTTCACTTTCCTTAAAGTGTGGCAAGCACTGCCTATTTTTCACAGTATTCTGGAATATCCATTGTCTCAGTATTATTTATTACATCTAAAGCTGTCTGGGCTTTTGCAAGTATATCTGCTACTCTTTCATATTCTGCTTCTACGACACTAATATCATAATTGGCATAGGTATATTCTATTAAATTAGATGACGTCCTACTCCCATAACGGTCTAATTCCACCCTTTGTTTTGGCAAACGGTCTTTCATATTGAGTAAACGTACTTTTCTTTCAGAAAGCTGCGGGATATACACCAAGATCTGGTCAATTGTCATATCAAACCCTGGCACTATATGGGTAGTATTAAAACAATTTATGGTATGCTTTAACAAACGGATTTTTTTATCTACCACTTCCAAAGCATCCTGTGTTTCTTGATAATTGTAATCTGGCCTTACAGACTCGATATCTTCTCCTACTGCCGCTATAAACACACGGCTTCTTTCTTCTTTTGCCTCTAATGTCGCTTTTTCTTCTATTAATTTCCTAAGCAGCTTAGAAGCCTCTGCAGACGTATATTTCATAATACCCTCCATTTATACTTCTTCTATTGCCTTGCCAATATCATGCCTCATATATTTATTTTCAAACTGAACCCACTCTGTTGCAGCATAAGCATTTGCCCTTGCCTGTTTTAAATCCTCACCTTTTGCCGTTACTCCAAGTACCCTGCCGCCATTTGTCACAATATTGCCATCCATAGTTTTTGTCCCTGCATGGAAAACATAATAGCCATCTTTCCCATAAAAAGCATCTAACCCTGTAATGGCATATCCTTTTTTGTAATGTTCTGGATACCCGTCTGAAGCTAATATTACACATACTGCTGCATTATCTTCAAACTGTAACTCTATCTTATCTAATGTCCCATCAATACATGCCTCAAATACTTCTACCAAATCATTTTTCATCCTAGGGAGGACTACTTGTGTTTCTGGATCGCCAAAACGGGCATTATATTCCAAAACCTTTGGCCCATCTTCTGTTAAGATTAACCCAAAGAAAATCACGCCTTTAAATTCTCTTCCTTCTGCCCTTATTGCATCGACTGTAAGCTGGTAAATATGCTCCATACAATAGTTATCTAACTCTTTTGTATAAAATGGGCTTGGAGAAAAGGTTCCCATGCCGCCGGTATTTAATCCTTGGTCCCCATCTTTCGCACGCTTATGGTCTTGTGCAGATGACATTACCTTTATAGTCTTCCCATCTACAAAAGACAATACCGATACTTCCCTGCCAACTAAAAATTCTTCAATAACCAGACGGTTCCCAGCAGCCCCAAACTGTTTATCCATCATAATGGCTTTTACGCCTGCTTTTGCTTCTTCTAGGGTATTACAAATTAATACCCCTTTCCCTAACGCTAACCCGTCTGCCTTTAATACAATAGGGAACTTTACTGTTTCTAGGTAAGAAACGGCTTCCTCTGGCGAATCAAAATTTTCATATGCAGCCGTAGGAATATGGTATTTTTTCATAAAATCTTTTGAAAACGCCTTGGAACCCTCTAAAATCGCCGCATTTTTCCTTGGGCCAAATACCCTTAGCCCAGCCGCTTCCATTGCATCTACTGCGCCTGCTACCAAAGGATCATCTGGGGCAACTACCACAAGCCCTACCTGTTTTTCCTTTGCAAATGCTATTAACTTGTCAAATTCCATTACTCCAATATCAACACATTCCGCAATTTGGGCAATCCCCGCATTTCCTGGGGCACAATAGATTTTTTCCACCTGTTTGCTTTGCGACAGCTTCCATACAATAGCGTGTTCTCTCCCGCCCCCACCTACTACTAATATCTTCATGGCTCCCTCCTATTACAATTGTCCATTTGCAATTTTATGGATTGCTTCTGGCAATATTTTCCACTCCGCTTGTTCCATAACCCTTTGCTGAAGCGTTTTTGGCGTATCATCTTCCCTTACATCAACTGCCTTTTGTAAAAGAATCTTACCTGTATCAATCCCACTATCTACCATATGCACCGTAGCGCCTGTCACCTTAACCCCACGTTCTAATACTGCTTCATGCACTTTTAATCCATAATAGCCAACGCCACAAAAAGATGGGATTAAAGAAGGATGGATATTAATAATCCTATTTTTAAATTCCTCTATCATCTGGGCTGGAAGGTTTACTAAAAACCCTGCCAATACAATTAAATCTGGCTGGAACCCCTTTACTGTGTCAAGAAGCACATTATAAAATTCTTCCCTGCTTGTATAATCCTTTGGTGAAACACAGACTGCTGGGATATGGTTCTCCTTTGCCCGTTCTAATGCAAAAGCATTTTTATTATTGCTTACCACACCTACAATTTTCGTATTGGTAATCGTCCCATTTGCTATACCATCTATAATTGCTTTTAGGTTTGTCCCTCCGCCTGATACACAAACACAGATATTTAGCATATGTCAACTCCTTTTTCACCTGCAACTGCTTTCCCAAATACAAAAGCATCTTCCCCTGCCTCATGGATTGCTGCAATTGCTTTATCCACATCTGCCGGGCTTACGCCAATTACCATCCCAACACCCATATTAAAGGTATTATACATCATCTTTTCTGCAATTTCCCCATCAGTAGAAAGCATACGGAATATTGGCGGAATATCATAACTATTTTTCTGTACTACAGCACGGATTCCATCTGGCAGCATACGAGGAATATTTTCATAAAAACCACCGCCTGTAATATGGCTGCATGCCTTAATGGTAACGCCTGCCGCTTTTACATTCTTTAATGCCTTTACATAAATTTTGGTTGGGGCAATTAACGCAGAACCCAATGTTGTGCCAAGAGAATCAAAATATGTATTTAAAGCAGCCTCTGTCATAGTAAATACTTTACGTACTAAAGAAAACCCATTACTATGTACGCCAGAAGACTTGATAGCAATTAGAGTATCACCAGCCTTTAGCCCTTTCCCTGTAATTAAATCCTTTTCATCTACAATCCCTACTGCAAATCCGGCAAGATCATATTCATCTACAGGATAAAAACCTGGCATTTCTGCAGTTTCCCCGCCAATTAAAGCAGCCCCTGCCTGCCTACATCCTTCTGCTACGCCACCTACAATGGTTGCTATTTTTTCTGGCTCATTCTTGCCACAGGCAATATAATCTAGGAAAAATAAAGGCTCCCCACCTGCACAGGCAATATCATTTACACACATTGCCACACAGTCAATCCCAATCGTATTATGGCGGTTCATTAAAAATGCTAGTTTTAATTTTGTCCCTACTCCATCTGTGCCAGAAACTAAGGTTGGTTTTTCCATATTTTTAAAAGCTTCTAATGAAAATGCCCCGGAAAAACCTCCAATTCCCCCTAATACTTCAGGGCGCATTGTTTTTTGCACATGTTTTTTCATTAATTCTACTGCCTTATAACCAGCCTCAATATCTACGCCTGCCTTCTTGTAATCCATTTTATCCTCCATTCTGCTGCCTTTGCAACAATGTCCCCTTTTTTATTGCTTTTGCTTTAAGTATTCTTTATAGCCTAATTTTTCTAGTTTTTCCTTTTTCTCTAACACTCCATTCTTTAACCCATCTGCATAATCTTTTAGCTTTTCCTTAAGCTCTTCGTTAGAGACCGCCAAAATCTTTGCCGCCAAAAGGCCTGCATTTGCCGCACCATCAATTGCTACTGTTGCTACTGGTATGCCAGAAGGCATCTGCACAATAGAATATAAAGAATCTACGCCACTTAATGTTTTGGTATGGATTGGAACCCCAATAACAGGAAGAGGGCAAATAGCAGCTAACATGCCAGGTAAGTGGGCAGCACCCCCTGCGCCTGCAATCATTACTTTATATCCTTTGTTTTCTGCATTTTTTGCATATTCAAAAAATACATCTGGCATCCGATGTGCAGAAATCACTGTTACATCATAATCAATGCCAAACTTTTCCAGTATTTCACACGCTTTACTCATAACAGGAAGGTCTGAATCACTTCCCATAACAATGCCGACTTTTTCCATTTTATATCCTCTCTTTCTATTCTTGTGTAAATGCTGCATTTAATAATTCTGTCCCCTCCAATACAAACCTGCCATCTTTAATAATTACTGTTTTTTCTCCATTTATATGATAGCAGGCTATTTCTGCTATCTCATCATAAGGAATCGTAATATCCACATGGCAGTTAAAATATGCTTTGGAAAGTTCTGTTTTCCTAAGAAGGGAATATTCATTATCCCTTGCTATAATTTCTTTTCCATCTGGGTTATAAACTTGTACCTCTTCTGCCCTGCTGTAACAAGTATCCCCTACTGCAAAATGAGGGCCCATCTTCTCCACAATTAAAACAGGAAGTTTTTCTACAATATTATATTTCTTTGCCATAACATATGCTGTCGTATTTGTCCCAATTGCAAACTCACCCATAGGAAGGGTATCTTGGTTCTGCATTACATTTTCACGGAAATAAGCACGGTTTGCTTCTTGATCCTCAAAATTTGCACAACTATAATTACTAATACAGCCATCTTTAAATTCTACGCAAAGCTTTTTATAAGGCAGCTCATTTAAAAAGGCTTCCTTTACATATAAAACGCCATTTGTCCCTTTTAATTGGGGAGAAGTAAATACTTCCCCTACAGGAATATTCACATCTGCCACACAATTTTCAAACTTAGTTTCCTTATCAGGCTGTTTTAACGGAATAAGCTGTACCGTAAGATCCGTCTGGTTTTCTCTTGCGCCCAATATTTTCACATATTCTGCTGTATCTAATACATCAATAATACTTTGTTGTATCGTCTTATATTGTTCATAATCCAAAGTATTAATTTTTACTGTTTCTTCAAAAATTTTTTCATAGTCTTCCCCAATATTAGGAGTAGGAAATGCAATAATGGTAAAACTTCTTTCCTCTTCTTTTATATATTGGTTCTGGATTTCTGAACTTTCCCCAGCAAATGCAATTTGAAGCTTTCTTTGTTTCTCACTTAAGGCACATGCTTCCTTCTTATTTTCTGGCATAAAAGGCTCTTCCCCAAACACTTCTAATACCGCAGGCCCGGCAAACTCCCCAGCAAGCCCTTCATATTTTTCATATATTGTCTTTAAAACAGCAATTTTCCTTTCATAAAAAGCCTTATCATAGTATATTGCTTCATCAAACCGATGATCATAATCATACTGCCTATTTACTGGCGTACCAGAATATCCATTTCTTATGCTGCGGCGCCTATTGACACTATGGAGCGCATAGCGGCTAATGACTGGCTTTAACCCTAATTTTTCAAATCCATTTATTGCAGCACGCATAATACGCTCAAACCCAATCGCATAACGTAAACTAACTGTCCTCTTCTTTTCCAAAGGCTTTTTAGCAAGTTCAAACCCTTTTCGGAAGCCTTCTACATAGGCTGCCGCAATTTTCTCTATTTCTTCTTCTGGAAGTGTGCTTAAAAACTCCGCCGTTCGTTTCTCACTATCCGAAATATATTCTCCATACTGGAATAAATAACGGGGATCTGATAAATCACTTTCCATAATAATCTCTTTTGCAAAAGAAAAAGCTGGATCGATGCCTTCCCTAATCCTATCGGCATAGAACACATCACAATAATCACTCATATACCAATAAATCGTATTTCTTACTTCTTTTTCAGATGGCAGCCCTGTCTCAAATAGATTATAAATTTCAATAAATAATTCCGCACCTATTGTAATATAATTTAGGCGGTTTTCATACGCATCCGCTATAATGGCACGGAGCTCTGTATATACCACGCAAAGGAATTTCCCATATTCCTCCCCAAGCTTTTTGCAAGCATATGCTGGGTTGGCATAACTGCATTGATAAGCCTCTGGCAGTAAATCTTCATATAATTTCCTATTATATTCTTCCAACTCTTTATAACTAAGAGTATTAAATTCTTCTCTTTTTATTTTACGGAGCAGCTCTTTTACCATAAGGATAAAACCTGCTGTACGCTTAAAATAATCTTGGTACTCTGCTACGCATACAGGCTCTTTCTCTATTTCGGCAATCCGTTCCATTGACAGGGCAAACCGTTCTTTTACAAGCTCATTCTCCTGTGCCCACAGTTCCCTGCACTTCATATTGTTTAATAAACTCAATTCCCTCTCCTCAATTCTATCTATAATCCAATTAAAAATACCATTCCCATCCCTACTAACATAATAGCATTTACAATAGCCCCCAACCAAGAAAATAAATAAAATACATTTTCCTCCTGGAAACTATTTGTGCCAATATATAACCCTATAGAAGAAAGAAATAACGACATAATCCCTAGAAAACCTATTTCCCTCCCGCCATTCCCTTTCTGCCTATAAGATATAAAAATTGCAGCCAAGAAAAAAGAAACTGCCATAATTCCAAGCATAGTAGAAAAAATTCCTCCCACAGACTGTCTTTTATCTGTAAATTTGTATTTTCTCCTGCTTCGGTTTTTATGCTCCTTCATGGCTCCTTCCTTTCTTCCTCACCACCAAATAAGCCAGATAACCTGCTGCCCCTCCAAGTGTATTTAACAACAAATCATCTACATCAAAACTTCCTACTTTAAATACCAGTTGTGTTGTCTCTACTACTAAACTAAACAACAAGCTAAAAAGTGATACAATAAAAAACCCTGGAAAGATTTTAAAAGATACTTTTTTAATTGGCTGGAATAAAATTGGCAAATAAAACCCATATGGCATAAATGCAAGCACATTGCCTGCCAAATTATAAAATACTGCCCAAAACCCCAAACTATGGCGGTTGTCCCAAAATCTCTGAATTTCTTTAAATAATACTAGATTATAGCGGTATTCCCTTATACATTCTGTCCTTCCAAACATTTCTGCAAAAAATAAGAAGTAACAAAGTACTACTAAATATGCCGCAAATACTAATCCATGCCAATACTTTCCTTTCTTATTGTTCACACTTATATTCCTTTCTAGAACATCCTTGCTTTTTATTTATTTGTTTATTTATTTCAATCCACCCGTGGCAGTTAGGAGCCAATTATGTGGATTTTCTTATGGCAGCAGGGGATACCACTTTTACTCCGCCCGCTGCTGTTGTTATCATTATTTTAGGCAATTCCTCCCCTGCCTAAAAGGAAAAGGGAATCCTTGCTGTTAATTGTTAATTGTTAAAATATAATCTTAGACTTCTGTTTTAAAAGAACTGCCCCTGTTACAATAGAAAGTATGCCTGTTACAATGCCTATTACTAAAATAACCGTGCCAATCGCTATGCTGCCTGCGCCTGTTACGCCTAATACCTTATATGTCTTTTCTCCCATCTTGCCAACCTTTCTACTTTGCGCCGTATTTTTCGTAATATCCATCAATAGATGCTTTCATTGTATCATCTATAATAATCTTTCCTTTATATGGTTTATTATACAAATGTTCAATCACTTCTTCCATAGTAACAATGGCAGTTGTCTGCATCTCATAATTTTCCCTAATCTCAGAAAGTGCACTTTTTTCTCCATGCCCGCGTTCCATACGATCTACAGAAACCACCAAGCCAAGGACATTTACATTACCTTGTCCCTTTATAATAGGAAGGGTTTCTTGGATAGAAGTCCCTGCGGTTGTCACATCTTCAATAATAATTACCCTGTCACCGTCTTTTATTGGGCTCCCTAGCAAAATACCTGTATCCCCATGATCCTTTATCTCTTTCCTATTTGCACAATATTTCACTTCTGTGCCAAATAATTCATTCCACTGCATAGAAGTTGCAACAGCAAGAGGTATTCCTTTATAGGCTGGGCCAAACAAAATATCAAACTCTGTGCCAAATGTATGATGAATCGCCTTTGCATAAAATTCTCCCAGTTTACGAAGCTGCATCCCAGTGCAATAAAGCCCAGCATTAATAAAAAATGGTGTTTTCCTGCCACTCTTTGTTACAAAATCCCCAAACTTTAAAACACCACAATCCACCATAAACTCAATAAATTCCTGCTTGTACTGTTCCATATTTAACCCTCCTGCTTTTATATGATTTTTCCCTTCTGCCTATTTTATTCCATAAAAATTTTTCTTAGGCAAGAAGCCTCTTGCTTTCATATTCTATCATATCCGATCCTTATTTTCAATCAGTTTAAAGAAGTTCTATTTTTCATTTAATTCTTTTAATATAGCAGAAACCTCTTCTATTTGATCTAATACATTTTCCTGAACCCTTTTAGCATCTTCTTCTGATAATGGCACCCCGTCTAGCCCCGATAATAAACTGTCAAAATAAACATCCATTACTCTTACCAATTTCCTTAAGCCTTCCACTAACCTTATATGAAGCTTCGCATATGCTTTTGGCGGGTTTTCAATAGCAGCCAGTTCATTGTACCCCTTCACAATTTCCCTCATTTTCTCCACGCCAGCTTTTGTTGTTTCTGTATCTGCACCATTTGTTATATTTTCCGCCCATTCTGCCATTGCTGTATAAAAATTTTCCGAAACAACTCTTAATTTATCTACTTCTTCCATATATGCCTTTTTACTTATATTTTTTGTCCCGCACGCCGTTAATGCCGTTGCAACCGTAACAGCTATTGCAACAGCAGCTAATCCCCTTTGTAACTTTCCCCTCATACCTTATCCCTTTCCGTACCATTCATAAAGCTGTATTTATTATAAATATTTTACAAACGTATGTCAAGGAGCCATATATAATGGGTAAAAAAGATAGCATGCCATAAAAATAGCATGCCTAAACTAGAAAAAAGACTCCTGAAAACCTATTATCTGATACTCTATGCCTTCCCCCGGCCCATTACCTAAACCCCCGTTTAGCCCACACTCACTTATTCCTTTCTGGTAAACCAAATTTCCAAATACCTTTTTCCCCACCCTACTTTTCATACATAAAAAAGCAAAAGGATTCATCCATTTTACTAACCGGATTTCCTTGCCATATGCTTTCCCAATTTGCCTTACTAATTCTGCCGTACTCACATATTCCCGATCCTGTGGATAAAAAATTCCCCTTGCTTTTTTTTCTATTATTTTCTTTATAAGTTCACATAAATTTCCTATATAAATCATGCTTCTTTGATTCTTTATTGCTGGAAATACTGGTATCTTAACCGCCAATTTTACTAGTTTCTTATAATTCCCTTTGGCTCCTTTTCCATATACCATTGGCAGGCGCAGGATTACCACCCGAAATTCTTCACTCTCTATTGCTTGTACCGCCTTTTCTGCCAGCCATTTACTTTTTCCATATAAGCTCTTTGGCTGTGGTTTCGTATCCTTTCCCACCACTCCTTCCTCCAAGCCATATACACTCATACTGCTTAAAAATATAAACTGTTTCACTCCTTCTTTTTTACTTTTCTCTGCTAATTCTTTTGTAAGCTGATAATTTCCCTGTATATAGTCCTCTTTCTGACGCTTTTTTTCTTTTTTATGTACAACTGCTGCACAATGTACCACTACATCAAACTCACCAAATTTTTCTTTTTTCCACTCTGTCCCCCTTACAGATAATAGCTGTACCTTATATTCTTTTTCTAAATACTGGCTCAACATATTTCCTATATAGCTATTTTTACCAGTAATTAATATATTCTTCTTTTCCACTCTATTACTCTCCCTCTTGAATTCCTTCTTTTTTTATTACACACCGGATCGTCCAAAAAAAGCATTTTACATCCATAAGAAAACTAAACTGTCTGGCATATTCCCCATCTAACTTTGCTTTTTCTTCAATAGAAAGTTTGTCCCTTCCATTAACCTGCGCCCATCCGCTTAACCCCACTGGCACATGGTTTGCACCATATTGTTCCCTTTTTCTAATTAAATCCTCTTGGTTCCATAAAGCTGGCCTTGGCCCAATAAAGCTCATGTCTCCTTTTAAAATATTAACAAGTTGAGGCAGCTCGTCTAATGACATTTTCCTAAGCCACTTGCCACTCCTTGTTAGGTATTGTTTTGCATCTCTTAATTGATGTGTTGGTATATTAGCCGGGGTATCCTGTTTCATAGTACGGAATTTTAAAATATAAAACTCTTTTTTGTCCCTTCCTAATCTTCTTTGCCTAAAAAATATAGGCCCTTTGCTATCCAGTTTTATTACCAAAGCAAGGATTACAAACAAAGGAAATAAAAATATCAAGCCACATATGGCGCCGATTATATCTATCCATCGCTTTACAATTTTATACATAGGTATCCCTTTCTATATACCATGGTATTCTGGCACAATTAAATGGACTGCTTTATGGACTTCCTCTGCCTCTTGGTCAATAATCTGTTGTAAATACTCCATCTTTGCCAACAATGTTATATCACTGTTTCCATTTATGTATTGTTTTTGCCCCACAAGGTTTTCTTTGCCATTTGCTAATTTTGTATTACATTCTATACAAATATCTTCATTTGGGATTAGCCCTGACATTTGGATAAGGTTTTTTACTAACTCTGTCATAGTAATGGCCTCTCCTGCTTCCATAGGATAAATCCCACCTTTTTCTATTTGCACACTTTGTTCTAAAACCCATGTTATCGCCCCATGCAAGGATATAAAATGGATTTCCTTTTTTGGCCAAGGCACCCTAACCTTCCCTTCTATTGTTATTTGCCGCTGTATCCTTGCCAAAATCCCATTCTTATCTTCTAAGATTTCGCCTAACCGAAAAGCCATATATTTTGTCCCTTGGTATTGGTCCCACTGTTTTACCAATAATTCCCCTATCTTAATGCAAGCCCCTAATAAACTTTCTGGCTCCTTTGCTTTCTCAGAAGATAACATAATAAAACGTTCTGCCTTATATACCCTGGCTGCCTCCATACAGCGCCACATGCCAAGTACATTCTGGTTTACTACCTCATGGATTCCTTGCCCTGCCAATTCCTCATTCTCATAAGGTTGTACATAATAAACTACATTTGGCTTATTATTTTTAAATATAGCTTGAATCCGCATACTATCGTAGGAAAAACCAACTAACACAGAAATATCCTGGTTAGGGTATTTCTCTTTTAACTCCTGTTGTAATTGATATGCATGGTTCTCATACAAATCCATAAGAATTAATTTTGCTGGATGCATAGCAGCAAGCTGCCGGCAAAGTTCCCCGCCCAAAAAACTACTTCCACCAAGAATTAGAATTGTTTTCTGTTCCATATAAGAAGCTGTTTGTTCTATACAATTCGAGGCATATGTCCCACCCAATAAATCAGATATTTCAATATTCCTTAAATTAGAATCTTTACTTCTTCCCAATACCCATTGGTATACCCCCGGCAAAATCCGAATTGGAAGCCCTATCTCACAACAAATCCCATACAGTTCCCGAACCACTGTTTTTTCTGCAGATGGCATAGCAATAATAACTTCATCTACTTCAAACTGCCCTGCCAGCTTCCTAATACATTCTCTTCCTCCTACTACTTCTACCCCATGTACATAACTTCCCCATTTCTTACTATCATCATCAATAATGCCGCATATCTTTATCTTCTGCTTATTATATTGTGCGATTGCTTCCATTATGGCATGGCCGGCTTCCCCTGCCCCAGCTAATATAGCACAAGACCCATGCTCCTCTTTCCGCCTTTTATTTTGCTTTACCCGAAGAAACCGGTATAAAAAACGGTTTATTAAAACCAGTAAGAAAAATATCATTCCTTGTAAAAAATAAAAGCTGCGTGGCACCTGCCAATGGAGTAGCTGTAACACTACCATCTGGGCTAAAGAAACAGTTACGGAACCTGCCACTAAATTTTGTATTTCTGTTATCCCAGCAAATCTCCATAAACTTTGGTATAGACGAAAAAAATAAAAGACCAGGATTGTAAGAATACTATGAATTGGAAAATACCATACTACCGTCTCCCAATAACGGGCAGGGATTATATTCCAATCCAATTCAAACCGCAAAAAAAGTGCTGCCACATCTGCAATAGCGATGGCTAACACATCTTGCAATATTAAAACCATAATTGGGGCCTTACTCCCATATCCGCTTTTTCCTTTTCCCATTGTTTTCCCCCTGCTTTATGTAAAATAATGAATTTTTGCCTAATAAAAAAATCATCCAAAAAAATGGCTGCCTAGAATTTA
>ERZ808051.1876-NODE-1876-length-12266-cov-49.865124_pt1 | contig 12266 bp, 9 predicted proteins | sample MGYA00380199_ERZ808051 | MGnify/ENA primary metagenome ERZ808051 (study PRJEB31490, sample SAMN06133391) | mouse gut metagenome | isolation source: J11 | host: mice | place: China: Chengdu | collected 2015-05 ...
AATATTTTGACGAATGATAAGGTATTCAAGGCAGGGTTAAGACGTAAGATGCGAAAAGCAGCCATGGACAGAAACTATCTCGCGTCAGTCCTTGCGGGGAGCGGGCTTTCGTAATCTTGCCCTGCCTGCTCACCTCCTCCAGGCACTTCCACTACATTATGACCTGCTCGGTGCCACCGCTCCTTTTCACTATGACGTTAACCTCCCCTCCTTGACACCATGCTTTTGTCTACATTCTACGCAAACGGCAACTTTTATAACCAGTGTAAAAATAACGTGCCGCAATAGTCATACCTATTAATGGTAAAAAGCTGTCACAATTCATAAAAAACCTTAATATACGCCACCCTAAACATAACCAGCGTTAATGTAAGGTTTTTGTGTGGACTGGCTTCTTGATGTTTTTGCAACCTGGCTCTACGGCTTAAAAGTAATCGCGATAACGTTAGCGGTCATCATGTTCATCAGCGGGCTGGACGATTTTTTTATTGATGTCGTCTACTGGGTACGCCGCATTAAACGCAAGTTGAGTGTTTATCGCCGCTACCCGCGAATGAGTTACCGCGAACTGTATAAACCAGATGAAAAACCGTTAGCGATTATGGTTCCGGCGTGGAATGAAACGGGCGTCATCGGCAATATGGCCGAGCTGGCGGCGACCACGCTCGACTACGAAAACTATCATATCTTTGTTGGCACCTACCCCAACGACCCCGATACTCAACGTGATGTTGACGAAGTGTGCGCTCGCTTTCCGAACGTGCATAAGGTAGTCTGCGCGCGTCCTGGTCCCACCAGCAAAGCCGACTGTCTGAACAACGTGCTGGACGCCATCACCCAGTTTGAACGTAGCGCCAATTTCGCTTTTGCTGGTTTTATTCTGCATGACGCCGAAGATGTGATTTCACCGATGGAATTGCGTCTGTTCAACTATCTGGTCGAGCGTAAAGATCTGATTCAGATCCCGGTGTATCCGTTCGAACGCGAATGGACGCACTTCACCAGCATGACTTACATTGATGAGTTTTCAGAGCTGCATGGCAAAGATGTTCCGGTGCGTGAAGCCCTCGCCGGACAAGTGCCCAGCGCAGGCGTCGGCACCTGTTTCAGCCGCCGCGCCGTGACCGCTCTGTTAGCTGACGGTGACGGTATTGCTTTCGACGTGCAGAGTCTGACTGAAGATTACGACATTGGTTTCCGCCTGAAAGAGAAAGGTATGACGGAAATTTTTGTCCGTTTTCCGGTGGTGGACGAAGCCAAAGAACGCGAGCAGCGTAAATTTTTACAGCACGCACGGACGTCAAACATGATCTGCGTGCGCGAATATTTCCCCGATACCTTTTCGACTGCAGTTCGACAAAAATCTCGCTGGATCATCGGCATTGTTTTCCAGGGCTTTAAAACCCACAAATGGACCTCCAGCCTGACGCTGAACTACTTTCTCTGGCGCGACCGCAAAGGGGCAATCAGTAACTTTGTCAGCTTCCTCGCGATGCTGGTGATGCTCCAGCTTTTGCTGTTGCTGGCGTATGAAAGTTTGTGGCCCAATGCCTGGCATTTCCTTTCTATTTTTAGCGGCAGCGCATGGTTAATGACCCTGCTGTGGCTAAACTTTGGCTTGATGGTTAACCGCATCGTGCAGCGGGTGATTTTCGTCACTGGCTACTACGGTCTGACGCAGGGGATGCTATCTGTCCTGCGTCTTTTCTGGGCAACCTGATTAACTTCATGGCCAACTGGCGCGCGCTAAAACAGGTACTTCAACACGGCGATCCACGTCGCGTCGCGTGGGATAAAACAACGCATGACTTCCCCAGCGTGACTGGCGATACCCGCTCGTTGCGCCCGTTAGGCCAAATTCTGCTGGAAAATCAGGTCATCACTGAAGAACAACTCGATACAGCACTGCGTAATCGCGTCGAAGGTCTACGCCTGGGCGGTTCAATGCTGATGCAGGGGCTGATTAGCGCCGAGCAGCTGGCACAGGCGCTGGCAGAGCAAAACGGCGTGGCGTGGGAATCCATCGATGCCTGGCAGATCCCGTCCTCGCTGATTGCCGAAATGCCAGCCTCCGTAGCGCTGCATTATGCAGTACTGCCGCTGCGTCTGGAAAATGATGAGTTAATTGTCGGCAGTGAAGATGGTATTGACCCGGTTTCGCTGGCGGCCCTGACGCGTAAAGTCGGACGCAAAGTGCGTTACGTCATTGTTCTGCGGGGACAAATTGTCACGGGGTTACGTCACTGGTATGCACGCCGACGCGGTCACGATCCGCGGGCAATGTTGTACAATGCGGTTCAGCATCAGTGGCTCACGGAACAGCAGACCGGTGAAATCTGGCGGCAATATGTGCCGCATCAGTTCCTGTTCGCCGAAATACTGACCACGCTCGGTCATATTAATCGTTCAGCAATTAACGTGTTGTTATTGCGCCATGAACGCAGTTCTCTGCCGCTCGGCAAGTTTTTGGTCACCGAAGGCGTTATCAGCCAGGAAACGTTGGATCGCGTCCTGACAATTCAACGCGAATTACAAGTTTCGATGCAATCACTATTACTCAAAGCAGGTTTAAACACAGAACAGGTTGCGCAACTGGAGTCCGAAAATGAAGGAGAATAACCTTAATCGCGTCATCGGATGGTCTGGTTTACTGCTGACGTCTTTATTGAGTACCAGCGCACTCGCAGACAATATCGGCACCAGCGCAGAAGAGCTGGGGCTGAGCGATTATCGCCATTTTGTTATTTATCCCCGTCTCGATAAGGCGCTGAAGGCACAGAAAAATAACGACGAAGCAACCGCCATCCGCGAATTTGAATATATACACCAGCAGGTGCCGGATAATATTCCGCTGACTTTATACCTTGCGGAAGCCTATCGCCATTTTGGTCATGATGACCGGGCGCGGCTGTTGCTTGAGGATCAACTGAAACGTCACCCAGGAGATGCCCGACTTGAGCGCAGTCTGGCGGCTATTCCGGTTGAAGTGAAAAGCGTTACGACTGTTGAAGAACTGCTTGCCCAGCAAAAAGCGTGCGACGCTGCGCCGACCCTGCGTTGTCGCAGTGAAGTCGGGCAGAATGCCCTGCGGCTGGCACAATTACCTGTCGCCAGAGCGCAACTGAACGATGCGACGTTTGCTGCATCGCCAGAAGGAAAAACGCTGCGAACCGATCTGCTGCAACGGGCAATCTACCTGAAACAATGGTCCCAGGCAGATACGCTATACAATGAAGCACGCCAGCAGAACACATTAAGCGCGGCAGAACGCCGTCAGTGGTTTGACGTGCTTCTTGCCGGGCAGCTGGACGATCGGATCCTGGCACTGCAATCACAGGGGATCTTCACCGATCCTCAGTCATATATTACTTACGCGACCGCGCTGGCTTATCGTGGCGAAAAAGCACGCCTCCAGCATTATCTCAATGAAAATAAGCCGCTGTTTACCACGGACGCACAAGAGAAAAGTTGGCTCTATCTGTTATCTAAATACAGCGCCAACCCCGTTCAGGCATTGGCGAATTATACGGTGCAGTTTGCCGATAACCGCCAGTATGTTGTTGGCGCGACGCTACCGGTGCTGTTAAAAGAAGGTCAGTACGACGCAGCGCAAAAACTGCTCGCCACCCTCCCCGCTAATGAAATGCTTGAGGAGCGTTATGCTGTCAGCGTGGCGACCCGTAACAAGGCTGAATCTCTGCGTCTGGCACGATTGCTGTATCAGCAAGAACCGGCAAATCTTACCCGCCTGGATCAACTGACCTGGCAACTGATGCAGAACGAGCAGTCACGCGAAGCTGCCGATTTATTGCTGCAACGCTATCCTTTCCAGGGCGATGCGCGTGTCAGCCAGACTTTAATGGCGCGACTGGCGTCTCTGCTGGAAAGTCATCCTTACCTGGCAACGCCGGCGAAGGTGGCGATTTTATCGAAACCCTTACCGCTGGCGGAGCAACGTCAGTGGCAAAGTCAGTTGCCGGGTATTGCAGATAATTGCCCGGCAATAGTTCGCTTGCTGGGCGATATGTCGCCTTCCTACGATGCTTCCGCCTGGAACCGTCTGGCAAAGTGTTATCGGGACACGCTACCCGGTGTGGCGCTGTATGCATGGCTTCAGGCCGAACAACGACAACCGAACGCCTGGCAACATCGTGCGGTAGCCTATCAGGCGTATCAGGTTGAGGACTACGCCACCGCACTGGCGGCCTGGCAGAAAATCAGTCTTCACGACATGAGCAATGAGGATCTGCTTGCTGCTGCCAATACCGCCCAGGCGGCAGGAAATGGTGCAGCTCGCGATCGCTGGCTACAACAGGCAGAACAACGTGGACTGGGAAACAATGCCCTCTACTGGTGGCTGCATGCGCAACGTTACATTCCTGGTCAGCCGGAACTCGCACTGAGCGATCTCACGCGCTCAATCAATATTGCGCCTTCTGCCAACGCTTACGTTGCGCGGGCGACAATTTATCGCCAACGTCATAATGTCCCGGCGGCGGTGAGTGATTTGCGCGCCGCGCTGGAACTGGAACCGAATAATAGCAACATCCAGGCAGCGCTTGGTTACGCCTTGTGGGATAGCGGTGATATCGCACAGTCGCGGGAAATGCTCGAACAGGCGCATAAAGGGCTTCCGGACGATCCGGCACTGATCCGACAACTGGCCTATGTGAACCAGCGTCTGGATGACATGCCTGCGACGCAGCATTACGCCCGGCTGGTGATTGATGACATTGATAATCAGGCGCTGATAACCCCACTGACCCCAGAGCAAAATCAGAAACGCTTCAATTTCCGCCGTTTGCATGAGGAGGTCGGTCGCCGCTGGACGTTCAGTTTCGATTCTTCCATCGGCTTGCGTTCCGGCGCAATGAGTACCGCTAACAATAATGTCGGCGGCGCAGCGCCAGGGAAAAGCTATCGTAGCTACGGACAACTGGAAGCCGAGTACCGCATCGGACGCAATATGCTGCTGGAAGGCGACCTGCTCTCAGTTTATAGCCGCGTCTTTGCCGATACCGGAGAAAACGGGGTGATGATGCCGGTGAAAAATCCGATGTCCGGCACCGGTCTGCGCTGGAAGCCGCTGCGCGATCAGATCTTTTTCCTCGCCGTCGAACAGCAGTTGCCGCTGAACGGCCAAAATGGCGCATCCGATACCATGCTGCGCGCCAGCGCCTCATTCTTTAATGGCGGCAAATACAGCGACGAATGGCACCCGAACGGTTCAGGCTGGTTTGCCCAAAACCTGTACCTCGATGCGGCGCAATATATCCGCCAGGATATTCAGGCGTGGACGGCAGATTATCGCGTCAGCTGGCATCAGAAGGTAGCTAACGGACAGACTATTGAGCCTTACGCTCACGTTCAGGACAACGGCTATCGTGATAAAGGCACTCAGGGCGCGCAGCTTGGCGGAGTCGGGGTCCGCTGGAATATCTGGACCGGCGAGACGCACTACGACGCCTGGCCGCACAAAGTCAGTCTCGGCGTCGAGTATCAACATACCTTTAAGGCGATTAATCAACGTAACGGAGAGCGCAACAACGCGTTTCTCACCATTGGAGTGCACTGGTAAATGCGTAAGTTCATTTTCGTATTGCTGACACTGCTTTTGGTCAGCCCTTTTTCCTTTGCGATGAAAGGTATTATCTGGCAACCACAAAACCGAGATAGTCAGGTTACCGATACCCAGTGGCAGGGGCTGATGAGTCAGTTACGTTTGCAAGGCTTCGATACCCTGGTTTTGCAATGGACCCGTTACGGCGATGCATTCACCCAGCCAGAACAGCGCGCGTTATTGTTTAAGCGTGCCGCAGCTGCGCAACAGGCTGGCCTGAAGCTGATTGTCGGGCTGAACGCCGATCCGGAATTTTTTATGCACCAGAAACAGTCGTCCGCAGCGCTGGAAAGCTATCTTAATCGCCTGCTGGCTGCCGATCTCCAGCAAGCCAGATTATGGAGCGCCGCGCCTGGCGTAACGCCGGATGGCTGGTACATCAGCGCGGAAATTGACGACCTGAACTGGCGCAGCGAAGCTGCCCGTCAGCCTTTGCTAACATGGTTAAACAACGCGCAGCGGCTGATTAGCGATGTTTCAGCAAAACCGGTTTATATCAGTAGTTTTTTCGCCGGAAACATGTCGCCCGATGGCTATCGCCAACTGCTGGAACACGTTAAAGCAACCGGCGTTAATGTTTGGGTACAGGATGGCAGCGGCGTGGATAAACTGACCGCTGAACAGCGTGAACGTTATCTACAGGCCAGCGCCGATTGCCAAAGTTCCGCCCCAGCAAGCGGCATTGTTTATGAACTGTTTGTCGCCGGCAAAGGCAAAACCTTTACAGCGAAACCGAAACCGGACGCAGAGATCGCCTCGCTGTTAGCGAAACGTTCCTCTTGCGGTAAAGACACTCTCTATTTCTCTCTGCGCTATTTGCCCGTCGCGCACGGCATTCTCGAGTATTAAATCTCCTCCAGGTAAGTCGGGTACGACCTGGCTTACCTCTTTCGCTCTCGTCAGAATTCCATCAAGATTAATTGCTAAAAAGCGTGCTAAAGAAAGAAGATCGTTATCGGCGAACGGGCCGATCACTCATGCAGGAAGCATAGATCCTTTGAGCGGAGTTTCTGATATCTGAGGAGTGCGAAATGCAATTGAGCAGCAGTGAACCTTGCGTGGTGATCCTGACCGAAAAAGAGGTAGAGGTAAGCGTCAATAACCATGCTACGTTTACCCTTCCGAAAAACTACCTGGCCGCCTTCGCGTGCAACAATAACGTCATTGAACTCTCAACGTTAAATCACGTATTAATCACCCACATCAACCGTAACATCATCAACGATTATCTGTTGTTTTTAAATAAGAACTTAACCTGTGTAAAGCCCTGGTCGCGGCTGGCAACCCCGGTTATTGCTTGTCATAGCCGTACACCGGAAGTGTTCCGGCTAGCCGCCAACCACAGCAAGCAGCAACCCAGCAAACCCTGCGAAGCGGAGTTGACGCGCGTATTGCTTTTTACCGTATTGTCTAACTTTCTTGAGCAATCGCGGTTTATTGCCCTACTGATGTATATCTTACGCAGCAGCGTCCGCGACAGCGTCTGCCGCATTATTCAAAGCGATATTCAGCATTACTGGAATCTGCGAATTGTCGCCAGTTCGCTATGTTTAAGCCCCAGCCTGCTCAAAAAGAAATTAAAAAACGAAAATACCAGCTATAGCCAGATTGTCACAGAGTGTCGTATGCGTTACGCCGTACAGATGTTATTGATGGATAACAAAAATATCACTCAGGTGGCGCAATTATGTGGCTATAGCAGCACGTCATACTTTATCTCTGTTTTTAAGGCGTTTTACGGCCTGACACCGTTGAATTATCTCGCCAAACAGCGACAAAAAGTGATGTGGTGAAGGGCAAAGCGGAAACGGATAAGACGGGCATAAATGAAGAAGAAATGGCGCGCCCTGCAGGATTCGAACCTGCGGCCCACGACTTAGAAGTTCCTAGAACGACATTTTAAGTCAACAAATTACCGCGCCATCTCTGCGCTCACACGTCCCACTACCTCAAAACATGTAAAGCCTTGCAAGCCATTGTGAGGCCTTATGTGTCTCAGTTTTGTCCCTCTTTTTTGTACTAAAAAACATAGCAATTGAGGATAAACCTCATGCTATTTTCGCTTATATGCCTTTAAAGGCATGGCGCTTAAATAGATAAAAACACCACAAAAGCATAAAAAACCACACAGTAAAACCGCAACATAAAACAATAACAGATAATTAAACCAAAAACAGATAGCGCATTGTGATAATCATTCAATACTAAACAAAATATAAACAGTGGAGCAATATGTGATTGACTCATTAAGTTAGATATAAAAAATACATATTCAATCATTAAAACGATTGAATGGAGAACTTTTATGCGGGCGAAACTTCTGGGAATAGTTCTGACAACCCCTATTGCGATCAGCTCTTTTGCTTCTACCGAGACTATTTCGTTTACTCCTGACAACATAAATGCGGACATTAGTCTTGGAACTCTGAGCGGAAAAACAAAAGAGCGCGTTTATCTAGCTGAAGAAGGAGGCCGAAAAGTCAGTCAACTCGACTGGAAATTCAATAACGCTGCAATTATTAAAGGTGCAATTAATTGGGATTTGATGCCCCAGATATCTATTGGGGCTGCGGGCTGGACTACTCTCGGCAGCCGAGGTGGCAATATGGTCGATCAGGACTGGATGGATTCCAGTAACCCCGGAACCTGGACAGATGAAAGTAGGCACCCTGATACACAACTCAATTATGCCAACGAATTTGATCTGAATATCAAAGGCTGGCTCCTCAACGAACCCAATTACCGCCTGGGACTCATGGCCGGATATCAGGAAAGCCGTTATAGCTTTACAGCCAGAGGTGGTTCCTATATCTACAGTTCTGAGGAGGGATTCAGAGATGATATCGGCTCCTTCCCGAATGGAGAAAGAGCAATCGGCTACAAACAACGTTTTAAAATGCCCTACATTGGCTTGACTGGAAGTTATCGTTATGAAGATTTTGAGCTAGGTGGCACATTTAAATACAGCGGCTGGGTGGAAGCATCTGATAACGATGAGCACTATGACCCAGGAAAAAGAATCACTTATCGCAGTAAAGTCAAAGACCAAAATTACTATTCTGTTGCAGTCAATGCAGGTTATTACGTAACACCTAACGCAAAAGTTTATGTTGAAGGCGCATGGAATCGGGTTACGAATAAAAAAGGTAATACTTCACTTTATGATCACAATGATAACACTTCAGACTACAGCAAAAATGGTGCAGGCATAGAAAACTATAACTTCATCACTACTGCTGGTCTTAAGTACACCTTTTAACGAAGTTAACCAGATTTTCTCCCCGGTGGTATTGTATAACCCCGGGGAATTTGTTTACAGTTACAAGTAGGCAATATCCACTAATTTTGTAAGCATTTAACCTATGTCATAACGTGTAATCTCTTACCGCAACACAAGACCTCAATATATTCAAATCTTATCTTTATTCCGATATTCAGAGACACAATGCGAAAAATAATTACTCATTTCAAAGTTGTTTTAACGTTACTTCTACCAGTAACCGTATCTGCCCAGCAGATACAGTGGCAATCCTGTATGGCCAGTCAATTCAACCACTGGTTTGGTGAGGAAAAACCGTCTCCTGACTTACTATGTGGTTATTTGTCTGTTCCATTAAAATATACAGACACAGGCGGAGATGCTTCTTATGAAAAAAAATCACAAGTCAAACTAGCGTTGACAAAATTGCCGGCAAAAAGCAAGCATAAAGGAAGTATCCTGATAATAAGTGGTGGTCCCGGGTTACCAGGCATAAATCCTTATATTAACTTTGACTGGCCAGTCACAAATCTTCGTGAGTCATGGGATATTATTGGATTTGATCCTCGAGGCGTCGGACAGTCCACTCCGACAATAAACTGCCGGCAATCAGATACAGAGACTCAGGAAAACATAACCGAAAAGCAACAAGTATTAAATAAAATTAATGCCTGTATCCATAATACCGGAGCCGAAGTCATTCGCCATATCGGCTCTAACGAGGCTGTATACGATATTGATCGTATTAGGCAAGCCTTGGGGGATAAACAACTGACAGCCGTGGCGTATTCGTATGGAACTCAAATTGCAGCCTTATATGCAGAACGTTTTCCCTACAACGTAAGATCTATCGTTCTTGATGGAGTCGTCGATATCGATGACCTGGAGGACAACTTCACATGGCAACTCAAACAGGCACAGAGTTATCAGGAAACGTTTGATCGCTTTGCATCCTGGTGTGCGCGTACAAAAAGTTGCCCGCTTTCTTCAGACAGAGATAAGGCAATAACTCAGTTCCATGAGCTATTATCAAAATTACATCACAAACCTTTATTAGACAGTAAGAGAGAAAATATATCTTCAGATGAACTCATATCATTAACAACAGACCTTCTGCTATGGCGTTCATCATGGCCAACCCTTGCAACTGCCATACGCCAGTTCTCTCAGGGGATTGTCAGTAATGAAATTGAAACTGCGCTCAGTGCTCCGATAGCCTCAGAAGAGTCAAGCGATGCTTCGGGGGTAATCCTCTGTGTAGATCAGGGGGATGAGCAATTAACACCAGAAGAGCGAAAATCCCGAAAAGACGCTCTTGCGAATGCCTTCCCGGCTATTAACTTTGACAATGGACGTTCCGATTCACCTGATTTTTGTGAATTATGGCCAATACATAGCGACCTGAACAAAACTCGCCTGAAAAATACTGTTCTGCCCTCTGGTTTACTGTTTATAGCACACAAATACGACCCAACAACGCCCTGGATTAATGCCCGTAAGATGGCAGAGAAATTTTCCAGCCCGTTACTAACAATAAATGGTGATGGGCATACATTAGCTCTCACCGGAGTTAATTTATGTGTAGATAAAGCAGTTGTACATCACCTGATCACTCCACAAAAAATAGAAAATATATACTGCCCAGGAAATTCTGAAGCAGAAATACAATAATTTCAAAATATTCCGCTATTTGCTCCCAATGCAAAACATATATTGCATTGGGAGCATATTCATATTTTTGTTATTATTGTATGAAATCGTCTCATGTACACGGTCCTTTTTTCGCCGAAAACTGATATTACTTTAATCAAAAGTTGACGTGCCAGATTCGAAGTAAATTTATAAAATATCAAATCAATATACATTTTGCACCTTCGAGATAGTAATGACTGTTACTGTAACATGAGTTACAAACAGCTTCATACCCAGAGCTACTGATGTATCAACTCGATTCAACAATACCCGATATTTATTCCATGCCTCCAGCAACGATCTTTCTTCCTCCGTTGCGATTTCCAGATCTACAGCATCCTGCAGTGGCGCAATATACTCACTGAATTCCTGGATGTAGAACTGTGTGGTGACGGTCTTCCAGCCATTCGGCTCCTGTTGTATCGAAGCATACCAGGCTATTTCAATATCGCTATGCTGCGGCAGCATTTAACCCCTTGTAATTCATCGCCATAATTGATTTAATTCACAAATAAAACTATAACATGGTGAAATTAATGAAAAAAAACACAGATGATGGGGCTAAAATTTACACACCACTTACCCTAAAGCTTTATGACTGGTGGGTTTTGGGAGTATCAAATCGGCTTGCATGGGGATGTCCTACAAAGGAACACCTTCTTCCACACTTTCTGGAACATTTAGGTAACAACCATCTGGATATTGGTGTTGGAACTGGGTTTTACCTTACTCACGTACCTGAGAGTAGTCTGATATCTTTAATGGATTTGAACGAAGCTAGCCTGAACGCGGCATCTACAAGGGCTGGGGAATCAAAAATTAAACATAAAATTAGCCATGATGTTTTTGAACCTTATCCCGCGGCGTTACATGGTCAATTTGATTCCATTTCCATGTTTTACCTTCTTCACTGCCTGCCTGGAAATATATCTACAAAAAGCTGTGTAATACGCAATGCGGCGCAGGCCTTAACTGACGATGGAACTCTATACGGAGCCACAATTCTTGGCGATGGAGTTGTGCACAATAGCTTCGGTCAAAAACTGATGCGCATTTACAATCAGAAAGGCATCTTTTCAAACACAAAAGATTCCGAAGAAGGCTTAACACATATACTCTCAGAGCATTTCGAGAATGTTAAAACCAAGGTTCAAGGTACTGTAGTAATGTTTTCCGCTTCAGGGAAAAAATAGCATCCAACCGCAGCACGTTCTTGCTTAAGGCGTGTCTGCGGTTTTTCAACTATTCAGATACATCACTCCCATCACATTCATTCCTCCGCATCATAGGCATATAGGCTATATCACCTTGATATTTTTCTTCTTCAGATAAAAACTGTTATCTATGTATACTTTTAAACCCAATCCGTGTAGAGTCTCTGCATAAGATAGTTTGCAGTTGCCACTTCAGCTTGCGCCATAAACCGCCTGATTTTTGCTGCCACCTGTTAGCATTCCTGTATACCTGAAACGACAATGTTTATCTACGAACTTTAAGAACCCCCAGGATAAAAATTGTCAACTATATCATATATAACACATTACTAATTCGAGGCTATATGAACAGCATACTGATAATCACTTCGCTCCTTATCATATTCAGCATTTTTAGTCATGCTCTAATAAAATTAGGGATTGGCATATCCAATAACCCAGACAAAACCGATGTATAAGTCAACATATACTGAATCAGACA
>ERZ808051.1877-NODE-1877-length-12243-cov-4.384268_pt1 | contig 12243 bp, 14 predicted proteins | sample MGYA00380199_ERZ808051 | MGnify/ENA primary metagenome ERZ808051 (study PRJEB31490, sample SAMN06133391) | mouse gut metagenome | isolation source: J11 | host: mice | place: China: Chengdu | collected 2015-05 ...
TGCGCTCAGACCGCCATAACTGCAATGAAATCACGGTTAATTCCTATCTCCGTGGAGTTCGGGTATTCCTCTATTACTGTATGGATATGGGGTATCTCGACCACTTCAAGATTACGATTCCAAAGGCTGATAAGAAGCTGAAAGAAACCTACAGCGATGCCGAATTAAAGGTTCTGCTGAAAAAGCCTGACCTGAAAAGCTGTGATTTCTCTGAATATAAGGTGTGGGTATTCTCTAATTATCTGCTTGGAACTGGAAACCGTATCTCTACTGCGCTGGACTTGAAGATTGAGGATATTGACTTTGTAAATGGACTAATACAACTGAACCATACCAAAAACCGTACTTCCCAACTGATACCGCTGTCCCCTGCCCTTGATAAGATACTGAAAGAGTATCTGCGCTATCGGAAAGGAGAGCCGAAAGACTATGTGTTCTGTAATAGTTTTGGTGGTAAATGGGATAAGCGTACCTGTCAGGAAATGCTTGCGGCTTATAACCGTGGGAAAGGTGTGGAGAAAACATCAGCCCACCTATACCGCCATACCTTTGCTAAAAAATGGATTCTAAATGGTGGGGATATATTCAGGCTTCAAAAGGTCTTGGGACACTCGGATTTAGCTGTGGTAAAGGAATATGTTCAGATGTTCGGACAGGATTTGGCTGTGGATTTTGATAAATTTAATCCCCTTGACCGTACTGTTGCTCCGAATGGTAATCGGAAACTGACGATGACGCTGTAGGGAAAGGTGGTATCTGTGGATAGAGCGATAACGGATTTGATTTACTGCCGGACGGTAAAGGAAAAGTCTGCCGAAGTGGAACTGGCTGTGTATAAAATGTATCGTGCTATTTCTGCCTGTACGACTGATACGGATTTTGTAAAACTGGAGGAAGAACTGAATACGGTGTACTCTATGGTGGAGAAAGAATTGTTTTACCGTGGGTTTACTGAGGGAATGCGCTTTCTGCTGGACTTGATGTAAGGCGGTGATACGGTGATACCGGTGATAGAAAACGAAAACTTTTTTTAATTTAGAACTTTAGAAATAGACTTTGCTTCGCAAAGACGTCGCTTCGCTCCGTCTGTATTTTTTGAGTAATCTTATTTTAGAATGGCTATAGGGTGTTATATCTAATCTCACTTTAACCATAATCTTTTCGTAAAAGTAAAATAATCCAATCCCTAATCTACGAGCGAAGCGAGTAGTTAAGAGGGGCTTTGCCCCTCTTAAGGAAAATTTTAAAATTTTCTAAATTCTATCTCCGTATCACCGTACCCTCTCTAAAAGCGGTTTTCGGTATAGGAAAATAAGAGTTTCACCATATTAACGGCTAATTCCTTTTCTTCCGCAGTTTTACCACTAAAAAGCTGCCTCATCAGGTCAAGGCTGTTATCGTCATTCGGGGTAAGGTATTCGGCTAATAAGTAATCCACGCTTACTCCCAGTTTATTCGCCAGAGGTATCAGCTTATCCAACGTAACGCTCCGTTCCCCACGTTCTATCTGTCCGAGATAGGCGGTTGAGATATTGACCTCTTCCGCAAGACTCTCCTGTGTCTTTCCCAGCCGTAGGCGTTCTTCCCTTATCCGTTTTCCGAGAAGTTTGTAGTCCACTGTATCACTCCTTTTCTTGAAACTATCAGCTAAAGAAAATAATACTCACTGTTGCTTTTTATATGAATATGCGGTATGCTTTTATTATCTATGCTTACAGTTGTATTTATGCGTAAAGTAGGGTAATTAGATGAAACGGAGAAAAGGGAGGGTGGATTGTATCAAAGTGACAATGGAATCCGTAAAAAACTTTGCATGGAACCAAATGGACGCTATGTGGCATGACGGTTCTGGACTGGCTACGGTTGATATGGTTAAATTCGAGTTTAACGGTTATTGGGTGGTGAATCCGTGGATGGACGAAGAGACGGAGAAAAGCGTAAATCCCTATGAGTATTATGGTAAACGGAGAACGGTACGCTTTATTGAAGAAGTAATCGAAAGGATAAAGGAATTGGGAGATTGTGATATATCCCGCAGAGAATGAAAGACGGAGGTTTGAATGTATGTTTTGTAGAAATTGTGGTACTGACGTTACGGATATGAAATACTGTCCGAAGTGTGGAACTCCTACTGCTATTGAAAATATGGCGACCGAAGAAAAACCAAAAACTTCAACGGCTAAAAGAAAATATATGTCGGCGGTTATTGGTATTGGAATCGCTTTATTGATAATTGCCGTAATGCTTTCCTTACATAAGCCATCTTCTGAAACAATGAACAATTCTATAGAAAGCAAAAATGATATAGATAAGCTAAATGCAAAAGATAACTCCGAAGAATTACCGAAATATTCTTTTGCTGTTGATGGATATGTAGAGATACAAAGCGGCGATATTGAGAATGTAAAAGCAACAGATTATCTTCCCAATAGAGATATGACGTTAACATATAAGGATAGAAACAGTTTATCAGTAGTTTATTATGTTGCTCCTGTTCCGAATGAGATGAAAGTGGAATATCGAACGACAGAGGAACTTGTGAATTTTGATAGCTATTTAGGCGGCGAATATACTTATAACGAAGAAAGCGGCTGTATTTTAGATAATGTGCATGGAGGAAATACAAGCATCTATTTAATTCCTGTAGGGAAATCCAGTTCGACAGATGATATTTCCTACCAGACGCCACCGTATTTGTTTACCGTAGAAACAGATGCCGGAGTATATGAGGATTGTATCTGTATGCTGTATGAATTTTCTTTTCAGAGTCAAAGAAAAACCACGGCAACCTATTATGCGAAAGGGATTGGAAAAGTACTGGAAACTACCAATTTTTTCTCTGATGATATAAATACCTTTGAAGTATCTGAACAATTAACCGATATAGAAAATGGTATTTCTGTATCAGATTCGGACATACCGCAGGATAACTCTAATCATGTCATATCCGATACGGAGAGTAATGATACTCTCGACTATGAAGAACAACGTTATGAGTGCTTTGAAACAAGTGGAGGCTGGGACGCTATTATTTCTTTATATTTTGTTGACGGAAATATAGAAATGGCTCTTGAGGGTATAACGAGTATTTATCTTAACAGTACTGGCGAGGATAAATATGAGGGGTGTACGGAATATGACGTTGATTCCTGGGTCTATCTTGAAATGGCTGGAAATGAAGTTATTCTTACTGGAACGGGCGAATTGGAACAATATAGCGGAACTTATATTCAGCTCCCAGACTTAGGTACTGACGGAGAAAATTAAACGAATAGAGTTACGGAGTATCCTATTGATGTATTTTTACGGCACGGTAATGATGCGAGAGCCGTTTTTAAGCTGTGTGTTGGGGAAAGCCCAATCAAAAGTAAAATAGGGAGTCTTTGCTCAAAAAGAGCATAAAAGGATTGGGAGATACGGAGATAAGAATTTTCGTATCTCTTTTTTGTGCAAATTGACGAGAACATATGTTTATACCGATTCGACCAATCTTCCAAATGCTTAGTGTCTATATTGGCTATTTTTACCTCTTTTGGTTAGCTGATGCTAATTCGGGTTAACCGTAAATCTCCCAAGAACTTAGTGAACGATACGATTCATAATATCTGTCAATAGATTTTTCCGACTAATAGACTTATAATAATGCCATAAACAACGTTGTTTGAAAAATTGAATTTATAAAGGAGACACACAAAATGGATAGTTGTAAAAAACAACATTCAGTTTCAAAACCAACAGATATAATCATGGAATTACTGAAAGAATTTGAATATAAAAATACAAATGATACCATTTTCGCATTAATTGAGACGGTAAATGGAAAAGAAGAACTATCAATGGAAAGCGTTGCTTTTCGGAATATAATTGCTAATCATTATTTCCAGAAAACATTTAAGACAGTCAATCCGTCTTTGTTGAAAAGCTGCATATCCTGCTATTATGGCTACTTGTACGAGACTTTGCTTAAAACCACTACCCGTTTTCGTATTTTTATGGAAGATGATAATTCCGCTATTTATATTGATAAAGGTGATAAGGATTATCATTATTATAAAATTACTGCTGACGGTTGGAGTGAGGAAACGGGCGGTGATAAATATTTCAAGAGAAGTCCGTCAACTGCCGAATTACCCAGTCCCAGCAGAAAAGGGAATGTAAAGAGGTTATTTAAGTATTGCCGAGTACCAGATAAAATGAAAAATGTGTTTATTGCTTTTGTTGTCAGTTGTTTTATAGATATTCAGCACCCATGCCTTGTTATTCAGGGAGAGGCTGGTTCCAGTAAAACAACGCAAAGTAAAATACTGAAAATGCTGATAGACCCATGTACGTTTAATGAACCTCACATTTTTCCTAAGAATGCGGAGGAACTGAAAGATATATATACTCAAATGTATTTGGCATCATACGATAATCTTGACCGCTTGACGAGAAAGCAAAGTGATTTCCTATGTTCTGCAATTACAGGGGTTCAACTGATACGGCGTAAATTATTTACCAATTCTGAAAGCTGTTCCTACTTTTTGCGACAGCCTATTATTCTTAACGGAATAAGCGGTATTGTCTCAAAAGAGGATTTAATGAGCAGAAGTATTGTGCTGACTCTGCCGAAACTTCTGAAATCGGAGAGGAAGAGTGAGAGACTTTTGATGAAAGAATACAAAGAAGATTTGCCGGTTATTTTAGGCGGTATATTTGATATACTTTCAGAAATGCTTGGCACGTATAAGGAAGAAACCTTTGATGATACTCCCAGAATGGCAGATTTTTATGAATTTGGTTATTATATCTGCGAAGCATACGGCAAGGGTGATGATTTCTGTAAAGAATATTTATCTTTAGTAGATAATCAGGAAAAACACGTATCTGCTGAGAATGCAAATTTGTTCGGGTTAATTGATGCCTTGATGGAAGAGAACGAAAATTATTGGTACGATACGGTGGGGCATACATGGGAAGAACTCAAAGAATACTCTTATGAATATGATATTTCGATGCCGAATGCTCCGAATAAATTGTCAAAAGAATTAAGCGATTGTAAAAAGTATCTTGAAGAAAACGGAATAAAATTTGAATTTTCCAGAGATTCTGAAAATTGCCGGTGTATAGAAATTTACCGTAGGAGTGTCGAAAAAGCGTCTGCCTGAAACAGACACACCCCCATTTGAGGTTTAATTTAAACCCTGCTGCCCTGATTCCTGATTTCCAATGGGCAGCAGGTGTTTTAAAAATTATTTTAAATTTTGGTTTTCGTTTTAAAGACTATGAGCGATTATGGAAATGCTTACAGGCTATGATATAAACATGTCCTTTTAAAAGTTTTAAACGAAATTTCGTTCTTAAAGTTAATATTTCCGCTTTACTTTTCTCGTAGGATTAGAGATAATAGAGTTGTTCAAGAAATAAGTAGACAACTCGTCCGATTTTCCACAGCCGAAACTTGGAACCTACGAGTGTAAATTGAGAAAAATCCTACGAGACAGAAACAGCACCCTGTTATTTACAAGGCTTTTATGCGGATATGGCGGAATTGGCAGACGCGCCAGATTTAGGTTCTGGTGTCACAAACGTGCAGGTTCGAGTCCTGTTATCCGCAGGAGACGAAAGAAGCCGCAGAACCAGGATTTTTTTAGTAAAATCAAGGGTTTGCGGCTTCTTTGGTACCCCATTTGATGATATCAATGGCTTCGGCCAATTTTGCTTTTTGGAGCGGCTTATGTCTGCAGCGCCATGTAGGAATTGTGATATTCCTTGCAATATGTGACGTCCTTGTCGAACCAGTCCGGGGGCAGAAATGCCTGGGCGGCTTCTTCGCTGCCGAACTCTACCTCGGCCATGACCAGGGGAGCAAACGGCGGGTCAAAGATATCCAGCTCAATGGTCAGAGAATAGTCGGACGGCGGGTAGGGCAAACCGGTGCTTTCCTGAAAGCCCGGGTTCGGCAGAGGGATCAGGTAGCGCCTTTTGGAGATGATCCGGCCGTCTGCCTTGTCGCGCAGATGGTAGTACGCCTCCCGGTTTAAGGGCAGGTTACTCTCCTCCCTGGTCATCATGCCGCTTCCTTTGTAGGTCAGGTAGTATTCGTCGTCTTCCTTTCGGACCCTGACTACGGGTGACGTATTGAGATAAGCCTGCTCGATATGGTGAAAGGGGTAGCTTTCCAAGTCGGCGGGCAACTGTCTGATGGTAAATTTTCGTTCAATTTCCATGGCTTTCTTTCTCCCTTTGATAAATCCTGTCAAATAAACTGAAGTACAATTATATCATATCACATTTTCAAAGATTTCCAAAGCTTTAATTGAAATATTTGACGATTGTGTGTATACTGAAAAAGGGATGGGAAGAACTGTGTAAATCCACAAAACAGAGAAGAGAGGTTGACGGAATGAAAAAGATAGCGGTTTTCTTCGGAACAGGCTTTGAGGAGATTGAAGCGCTGACAGTGGTGGATATCTGCCGCAGATGCAGCCTGGAGGTGGACATGGTGTCGATTATGGAGACGTCCGCAGTGACAGGATCTCACGGCATCAGGGTGGAGATGGACAAAATGTTCCGGGAGGCGGATTTTTCGGAGTATGATATGCTGGTGCTGCCGGGAGGAGGAGAGGGCACGAAGAATCTGGAAGCCCACAAAGAACTGATGGAGCAGGTAGACGCTTTCTATGGGGCAGGGAAATATATCGCCGCAATCTGCGCCGCGCCCAGCATCTTTGGGCACAGGGGAATCTTAAAAGGCAGAAAGGCCTGCTGCTATCCGATCTTTGAGAGCCATCTGGAGGGCGCCCAGGTCACGGCAGGACCGGTGGAGATCTCGGACCATGTGGTCACTTCCCGGGGGATGGGAACGGCGGTAGATTTCGCCCTGGCCATCGCAGGGATTTTCTGCGGTTCCGAAAAATCCCGGGAGACCGCGGAGAGTATTATATATAGAAAGGTCGAATAGACGGGGAGAGAATATGACAAAGGAATATCAGAAGTGCGCAAAGGAAATGCTGGAATTTATCGAGAAAAGCCCGACTGCGTTTCAGACAGTGGCAAACTTAAAAGAGGTATTTGCCGGACTGGGCTTCTGGGAGCTGAAAGAGAACGAAGCATGGGAGACGGAGCCGGGGCAGGGATATTATGTGACAAGGAATGATTCCGCGCTGATCGCTTTCCGCATGCCTCAGACGGAGGAGCCGAAAGGCTTTCATATTTCCGCAGCCCATGCGGACTCCCCGACTTTCAAGGTAAAGGAGTCGCCGGAGATGGCCGTGGAGGGAGCATATCTGAAGCTGAACACAGAAAAGTACGGCGGAGCGATTCTGTCCACCTGGCTGGACAGACCCCTGTCTGTGGCAGGACGCATGGTTGTAAGGGGAAAGTCTGAGATCGAGACCAGATTGGTCAATATAGAGAAAGACTTGCTAGTAATACCGAATGTGGCCGTTCATATGAACCATGACCTCAATAAGGGATTTGAATACAATCTCCAGACGGACATGCTTCCTCTGTATGGGGAGTGCGGCAACGGAAAGAAAGGCAGCGTGTTCCTAAGGCGCCTGGCCAAGTACGCGGGGGTGAAGCAGGAGGACATTCTGGGACATGATCTGTTCCTCTATGTCAGGGACAAGGGCAGAATATTCGGGGATGGCGGCGAGTTTGTTCTCTCGCCCAGACTTGATGATCTGCAGTGCGTGTACGCCTCCGCCAAAGGATTCGCGGAGAATGCGCCGGGCAGTTATATCAGCGTATGCGCTGTGCTTGACAATGAGGAGGTGGGAAGCGGCACGAAGCAGGGGGCGAATTCCACCTTTTTAGAGGATACGCTCTGGCGAATCGGGGACAGCATGAAGCTTGACCGGAGCGGCTATCTGCGTCTGATCGCGGACAGCTTCCTGATCTCTGCCGACAATGCCCACGCCGTACATCCCAACCACCCGGAAAAGGCCGACCCCACCAACCGGCCCTACCTGAACAGAGGCCTGGTGATTAAATTCCACGGCAGTCAGAGATACTGTACGGATGCCGTGTCCGCGGCCAGGATGAGGAGCATATGTGAAAAGGCCAAGGTGCCGTGCCAGACCTTTGCCAACCGCTCGGACATTGCGGGAGGCGGGACGCTGGGGAATATCTCCACATCCCATGTGTCCGTATCCAGCGTGGACATCGGCCTGCCCCAGCTGGCCATGCATTCCGCCATGGAGACTGCCGGGGTGAAAGACACGAAATATGCGGTGGAGGCTTTCAAGGTGTTTTTCGGCGAATAGCGTCTGCGGCTGGCTTGCCCGGGACGGGCAGACTGTCTTATCTGCGGATAGCGGTGACACTTACGTCAAAGGTATCGCCCGTGGTGTCGTCGTCAAAGGATTCCGTGTAGGAAATGATGAATTCGGTATCCCCGGCAGGTACCTCAAACAGGAGGAGCCCGGTGCGGCTCTCTCCTGTTTTTAAGGTATACTCGGAGGGCAGCAGGGTCTCCAGGGCAGTGTCGGGTATCTCCACATCCTCATAGGAAGTGATGGGATAATCGTAGACCTGCTCGTCGCTCATGGTGTCGGGATAGAGGACGACGAAGTCCCAGTCAAACATCAGGAGTTCCTCGGGCAGAGTATTGATTACGGTGATCTCAGCCACCAGCAGGTCATAGCCGGGCGTAGGGATATAGCCCTCATATTTACTGCTGGTATAAGCGCTGCCCACGGTATAGTCGAAGAAATAAGTGCGCATGATGTCCTCCATGCTGCCCTGGGCGAAGCCGTCTTTGGGAAGTACCACCTTTCTGCCCGGGCTGCAGGCCGTCAGTGAGAAGAGGATGAAAGCAGCCAAAAGGTAAAATGCTCTTTTTTTCATAATGATACCATGCCTTTCCGCAGTCTGCAGACCCTGACCCGCAGTGGTAAATACTTAGCTATTTGTCTGGTATGTTAGCATATTTGCAGAGGAAACACAAGCCATGCAGGAAAATTTGAAAAAAAGAATTGACTTTTGGGCCATATGGTGGTAGTATATCTTTTGTGCGATACATATGCGGAAGTGCTGGAACTGGCAGACAGGCTAGACTAAGGATCTAGTGATAGCAATATCGTGTGGGTTCAAGTCCCATCTTCCGCATTGGTAAAAAGTGTGGGAAACCTTAATTTTATTAGGTTTCCTCTTTTTTTACACATCAGTTGAATTTATATACTATGCTTAACAGCCTAATACTCAAATTCATATCGCATAGCAGACTTCTCTCCGCACAGGTTGTGTATAAAATTTTCCTTTCTGTCCAGACTGTCGTAACTGTCTTTTATAATCTTGAAGATATATTATATTCTAAACGGAGAATAGGAATATCAGTCAAAAAATGTATGATTCCATAGAAAGATATGATATAATCAAATTCATACATCGGGATTTATTGAGCAGATTATTTATGTTACCTTTGGAGGTTATTTGCATGCAAAAATGGTGTACTGAAGATTGGCAATTTGAATTAACGGCAATAGAGGGGAAAGCAGGACACTGTAGGCTTGGATTGGAAAAAGGAGATAAATTTGTCTTCTCATATGAATGTCCTGCCGGTATGTGTCCTAAAACAATGATAAAAGTATACACTTGGTGTGAAGTTATCCGATGTGGTGGTGATTTTACATATAGAGGTGAAAAGGAAAAATATGAAATGAATATGCCATGTGCGGATGGCTGTATACAATTTCATCTTAAAGCAACTCCTATTAACCGAGATAAAAATGGAAAACCTCTGCCAAATGGTCCCAGGCCAAAAGATGAGTAACGTCGAATTACAATTGTATTCTTCTTTAGGTTTTTTGTTTTCTTATTGTTTAAAAGAATGTGTTTTATGGAGGAACATATAATGGGAAATCCCCAAATATTGCTTTTTGATTTAGATGGCACGCTATTAAGAAATGATAAATCTTTATCCGAATATACTCTGGAAATATTATCTAAATGTAAAAGATGTGGATATTTAATCGGTATTTCAACATCAAGGGGCGAACAAAATTGTCTGAGTTTTTTAAGAGAAATGAAGCCGGATATTTTTATTTCCAGCGGAGGGGCACTGGTACGGGTAAACGAAAAAATCATCTGTTCTTCTAATTTTTCGGAAATAGAGACAAAAAACTTCATTGAGTCAGCAAGAAAAATATGTGGTATGGATTGTGAAATTACGGTTGACACATTAAAGGCACATTACTGGAATTATAAAACCAATCCAAAAGAGCAGGATAAAAGCTGGGGAGACAGCATATATACGGACTTTACAGATTTTAAGCACGAAGCTTTGAAAATATGTGTTGAGATACATCATCCAAACTTGGCACAGAAATTATGTAAACATTTTTCAGAACTAGACAGCCAGCATTTTTCGGATGGCGACTGGTATAAGTTTACGAAAAGCGGGATTACAAAGGAAAGGGCAATATCAGCAGTATGTGAAGTGTGTCATGCAGATGTATCGGAAATTGTTGCTTTTGGAGATGATTATGCAGATATAGGTATGTTAAAGCTATGCGGCGTTGGTGTTGCGATGGATAATGCGGTACAAGAAGTCAAAGACATTGCTGATGATATCACACTTTCAAATGAGGAGGATGGCGTAGCCGCTTATTTAGAAAAATGGATCCTTTGAGGAATCTATAACACACAACCAATAGCCGTTCTGAAACATTTTTCATAACCAAGCAAATATTGATTGATATGCGCGCCAAAGCGCGCGAAAGGGGATAAATATGAAAGCTGAAAGGTGTGTGAAAGAGTCTTTTGTTGTGATAGGAAAAGTGGGTTCAACTTTAGACGGAGAGGGTTTTATCCAAAGATTATGGGCCGATGCAAATTCTCACTTTGGAGAAGTTCAACATTTGGCTAAGAAAGATGAGAATGGAAATATCAGTGGTATATGGGGTGCTATGTCTGATTTCTCGCACTCATTCAATCCGTGGGAAGATTTCAACAAAGGACTTTATCTTGCTGGGGTAGAGTGCAACGAGAATGCAGAAGCCCCCAACGGTTGGACAAAATGGATTATTCCTGGCTATGAATATATTTATATAGAATGTGAAAATGATTCTACCTTTTCAGAGGCAATAAAATATTTGGAAGATAATGCTATTCCATTAGTAGGAGCAGTTCACGATTTTACTTGTCCACAGACAGGGAAGAATTATATGTTTTTTCCGATTAGAAAGTTATAAATAAATTCCTATTTGTTTATTGCAATATCTAAGAGAGATAAGTTAATGCTTATCTCTTTTTTACTTTATAGGAAATTCCTTCGCCAGAAGGACATAAATTATAAAGTGTCGAAGACACTTTTTTAAACCCACATTTAAAGGTGTGTGTTTCTCTAAAGAAAATGAAAAGCAAAGATATAAAACCACATCCAGGCACAACCGCTTGTACAAAAATAAGGGTATGCCGGATTGCTCCAACATACCCCAAAATCCTCAAAACACAATGATTTTATAGCGTTTTTCTTAGCCAAAGTATCTCTTTAACAGACCTTCAAATGCTTTTCCGTGTCTAGCCTCGTCACGAGCCATCTCGTGAACGGTGTCATGGATTGCATCCAGATTAGCAGCTTTTGCACGTTTTGCAAGATCAAATTTGCCTGCGGTAGCGCCGTTTTCTGCTTCTACTCTCATTTCAAGGTTTTTCTTTGTAGAATCAGTTACAACTTCGCCTAACAATTCCGCAAATTTTGCAGCATGTTCTGCCTCTTCCCAAGCAGCTTTTTCCCAGTAAAGACCGATTTCCGGATAACCTTCTCTGTGAGCTACTCTAGCCATTGCGAGATACATACCTACTTCTGTGCATTCACCTGTAAAATTAGCTCTTAAATCTGCCATAATATCTTCGCTGGAACCCTGAGCTACACCTACTACATGTTCAGCAGCCCATGTCTTGCCTTCTGCCTGCTGTGTAAATTTTTCAGCCGGTGCGTTGCACTGAGGGCATTTTTCCGGTGCAGAATCTCCTTCGTGTACATATCCACATACTTGACATACAAATTTCATAATTGTATTCTCCTTTTCTTTCATTAAATTTTATGATGACTGCAGTTTCCCGCAGCAGTTCCCGCATAATCCATAGAAGTAAGCGGAATAACCGTCGATACGTCCGCTAAAATTTTTTTCAGCAGCTTCTTTGATATAATCAATATTTTCCATTTTCAAGTCAATGACGCTTCCGCATTCTGAACAAACAAAATGATTGTGCGGAGAAGTATCGGCATCAAAATGGTCTACGCCATCCCCTACG
>ERZ808051.1878-NODE-1878-length-12235-cov-3.761967_pt1 | contig 12235 bp, 15 predicted proteins | sample MGYA00380199_ERZ808051 | MGnify/ENA primary metagenome ERZ808051 (study PRJEB31490, sample SAMN06133391) | mouse gut metagenome | isolation source: J11 | host: mice | place: China: Chengdu | collected 2015-05 ...
AAGAATATTTCCAGCTTTCACGAACTGTCCGTCAGCTCTCTTCGCACCTAATCTCTTGGATTCGGAATCCCTGCCGTTCTTGGTGGAACCCACACCCTTTTTATGAGCGAAAAATTGAAGGTTCATACGAAACATGGTCTACACCTCCTCGAATTTTACTTGTAAATACTTTCCGCCGTATTCCCTGCTTATGTTTTCTAAGGAAAATACCATAGAATCCATCAGGAAACATGACTTCTCCTGCAGGATGCTCTCAAAGTCGCATCTGAGAAACCCTGTATCCTCATTCTGTGTGACACTCAGCCTCTCCCCGGCCAATTCCTCCAGAGAATTGATGGTTCCGATGGTGAGAGCCGATATGGCTGCACAGAGGATATCGGGTCTGCCGCGCTTTGCGTATCCCGCATGCCCCGCACAGTAAAAACCTCTGTAGAAGCCCTTTTTGTCTCTGCAGATCACTACAGTCGTCATACCTGATTATGCGTTGATTTTGTCAATCTTAACCTTTGTGTACAGCTGTCTGTGGCCGTTTTTCTTGTGATAGCCGGTCTTTCTCTTGTACTTATATACAATGATTTTCCGACCCTTGCCCTGCTCCACAACGGTTCCGGATACAGTCGCGCCGGCAACATCCCCGCCTACTTTCAGACCGTTATCGTTTACTGCGATAACACGGTCGAAAGTGACAGCGCTGCCTGCCTCTCCCTCAAGCTTCTCAACACTGATCACATCGCCCTCAGAAACCTTGTACTGCTTTCCGCCTGTTACAATAATTGCGTACATAATTTGGCACCTCCTATTCATGAACCCACCGGTTCATTTACTCGCTGGCTTTGGTGGCATCCGACCTGCGGCTGCGCTTCGACCGAACCAAGCGGCATTTGTGCGCATACAACATGCAGAAATGCAGCCATATAATGCACACTAGGACATCTTAGCACGAAATGCCTGACTGTGTCAAGTATTTCAGACATTTTTCTTCTCAAAATCTTCCACATACTGAACGATCAGATTCACGGTGCCCTCTTCTCCGAGGACGCTGCTGTTGATGCACAGGTCGTAGCTGTCCGCACGGCCCCATTTCTTTGAGGAATAGTAATTGTAATAACTCTGGCGCTGCTTATCCTTTTTGACGATCATGTCTTTGGCCTTGCTCTCACTTAAATGATAGCGCTCCATGACATGCTTGGTCTTCGCCTCGTCATTGCCGTAGATAAACAGATTCACCACATTGGAACGTCCCGCCAGCGCATAGTCCGCACAGCGCCCCACAATCACGCAGGGCCCCTCGTCCGCAATCTTTTTGATGGTATCGAACTGGGCTAAAAAAACCTTGTGGCTGATGGGCATATCCACAAAGGAAGAATTGTTATAGCCGAAAGAATAAGTATCCATAACCAGATTATACAGAAAAGAATTGGTGGGACGCTCGTCATGATTCTGAATCATTTCCTCACAGAAGCCGCTCTCTTTGGCAGCCCTGCTCAGCAGCTCCTTGTCATAGCATTTAACGCCGAAATACTCCGCTACTTTCTCGCCAATCTCACGCCCGGCCGAGCCGAATTGTCTTCCAATCGTAATCACTGTATTCATATCGATACCTCACTTTTTTCAGAGTATAAAAGCATTTAAGTATTACAATCCTTTTATCTGATTATATTATATATCATATGGAAGATTTAGACAATAGGAAAAATTTCTAAAGTATTTCCAGCAAATGCTGAAAATATGCCGGCAAAGGCGCGTCCACCTCCACGTATTCCCCGGTTGACGGATGTCGAAAGCCCAATGTTTTGGCGTGAAGCGTCTGTCCCTGCAGGGAAAAAGGCAATTTCCCAGGTGTACGCCCTCCCGCATACACCTCGTCCCCCAGCAGCGGATGGCCGATCGATGCCATGTGGACCCTGATCTGATGGGTTCTTCCGGTCTCCAGGACGCATTCGATATAGGTATAGCCTGCAAACCGCTTCAGGACCCGGTAATGGGTGACGGCCCTTTTTCCGTTTTTATCATTGACGGCCATCTTTTTCCGGTCGGTGGGATGCCTGCCCACCGGTCTGTCAATAACCCCCTCATCCTCTTTCAGCACACCGAAACAGACGGCCTGGTAGCGTCTTGTGACGGAATGCTCTTTCAGCTGGGCCGCGATACAGTTGTGCGCCGCATCATTCTTACAGACAATTACGGAGCCTGTGGTATCCATATCGATCCGATGGACAATTCCGGGCCGCATGACCCCGTTGATCCCCGAGAGCTCTTTCCCGCAGTGGTACATCAGCGCGTTCACCAGCGTCCGGCTGTAATGTCCGGCGGCAGGGTGCACCACCATGCCCTTGGGCTTGTTTACCACAATTACATCTCTGTCCTCATACAGCACGTCCAGCGGAATGTCCTCAGGCAGAATGTCCGGCTCCACGGCTTTGGGCAGAGTGAACGCCAGCTGATCCTCCGCTCTCACCCTGTAACTCCCTTTTACCGGGCTGCCGTCAACCGTAACAGCCTCCTCCTTTATCATTTTCTGTATAAAAGAGCGCGACAAAGAATCGATAAGCATGGCAAGACACTTATCGATCCTCATTCCTTCCCATTCTTCAGTTATCTCAAAACGGAATTCATCCATGGATTGCCCCTCTCCGTGGGGATACCTCTTTTTTCGCCGGAATCTGTCTGTACTACTCTGCAGACGAACTTTTCTTCAAACGTAAGAATTCCAAATCCTCCTCCTTATAGGCGAACATGAACAGGAGGAACAGCAAAATGGCAGATACTACAATATAACAGTCAGCCACGTTAAAAATAGGATAGTGGATCAGCACAAACGAAATGAAATCCACTACGTAGTCAAACCTGATTCTGTCCACGATATTGCCCAAAGCCCCGGCAACCAGCACGGACATCAGCACATGGACTGTAAAAAACTTCTTCTGTCTGGGCACCCTGAGCAAAAAGAACAGGACAATTGCCAGCACCAGAAATCCGGTGATCAAAATAAAAGATTTCCGATTCTGAAACAGGCTGAAAGCAATCCCCGTGTTCTCAAAATACTGCAGTTCCAGCACCCCGTCTATCAATACCAGCGCGGGCTGATTCTTCAGGTGAAGCGTCACCAGATATTTTGTGAACTGATCCAGTGCCAGCAATAATACCGCAATTGTCAAATCTATCCATAAAAAAATATAGTTTTTCTCTTTACGCATGAGCATCCTCTTCGCTGAAATTGATCTCCTCAATGGCTGCCAGAATTTCCTCGTCCGTCACGGTCCTGTCAATGACAGCCTTGCCGATCTTTTTCAGCAATATAAATTTTACGCTGCCCGCTTCCATCTTTTTGTCCGATTTCGTCAGGCGCAGCACCTCCTGTGGGTCCAGATCATCCACAGAAATCGGCAGATAGAAAGGCACAAACATATCCCGTACCTCATAGTACTCTTCCATGGTAAGAAGCTCTTTCTTCCATGAAATATACGCGGCGGCCACGGCCCCCAACGCCACGCACTCTCCGTGGTACAGTTTAAAATTCTTTGTCTTTTCAATGGCATGTCCTATGGTATGGCCGAAGTTCAAGAGTGCACGCTCCCCCTGCTCCATGGGATCCTTTTCCACCACCAGCCGCTTTACATTGCAGCTTCGGACCAGCATCTCCTGAAGTACATTGAGATCACGTTCGCAGATTTCGTACATATTCTCTATGAGCCATTCATAAAATAAGGCATCCCGAATCAGGCCATGCTTCATGACCTCCGCAAAGCCGGCAAAATACTGCCTGTCATCCAGCGTCCGCAGAGCGCCCGAATTCATATACACCAGACGCGGCATTTTAAACGCGCCCACCATATTCTTGAATCCGTCAAAATCCACGCCTGTCTTGCCGCCGATGCTGCTGTCCGCCTGGGCGAGCAGCGTGGTGGGAATCTGCACATAATCGATCCCCCGCAGATAGGTGGCCGCTGCATAGCCGGTGATATCGCCTGTGACACCTCCTCCGAGAGCCAAAAGCATGTCCTTTCGGTCAAATCCCTCCTCGATCAGAAAGCGATAGAGGCCTTTCACCGTATCCAGCGTCTTGTTCTCCTCGCCCTGGGGAAAGACATACTTCACTGCTTTTTGGCATTTGTCCCCGATGAGATGCAGGATCTCTTCCCCATACAGCTCATCTACTTTCGAATCCGTGACAATACAGAGTCTTTTGTCCCCACATTCCAAAGCAGAAAGCTCCGCCCACAATTCGCCGAATGACTGACTAAACACGATATCATAACAGGGTTTCTTCTGATATAAAACCGGCATTCTCTCCGACACTTGACCGCACCTCTTTGTCATTATTTTTTACTTACCGTCATGCCGCCAGGGCGGCGCAAACATTTATGTATTCAGCGGCATTTCAAAGGAATCGTTAAAGATATCCTGAAAATCACCGGATATATCCACGCTTGCAGGCGTAATAATAAAAATATAATGCGATATCTTCTGCAGATTTCCCGATATGGCATAGCAGGATCCACTGGTAAAATCAATGATTCTCTGGGCAATATCCACATCCAGTCCCTCCAGATTCAGTACAACCGTCCGATTCGCTAAAAGCGTCTCCGTAATCTCTCTGGCGTCCTCCACGGATGTAGGCTTGATCACACAGACCTCCATACTGCCCGGGCCTGCCACACGTCTGGATGTAGCCTGCTTGATCGGTGTAATCTTGCTGGAAGATGACTGCTGCCTCTTGGGCGCTGACGCCGACATACGCTCGTCCTCATAGTCCTCCATATCCCTTACCTTTGAGGAAGCTCTCCTTGGAGGAGGCATCGGCTCGTCGTCTTCCTCGTCCAGATAGTCGTCATCATAGTATTCGTCGTCCTCTTCACCGTTCAGCTTCATATAGTTCAAAAACTTGTCCATTACACCCATACTCTCGCACCATGCCTTTCGCTACTTTCCATGTTCAATGCCAAGGCTCTCTCTCCCCGAATATTCCTGTGCCTACTCTCACATAGGTTGCACCCTCTTCTATAGCCACAGAATAGTCTCCTGTCATCCCCATAGAGAGGACAGTCATATTAACATTATCAATGCTTTTGCTCTCTATGTCAACAGACAATTGCTTCAATTTACGGAAATATTGGCGGTTCTCCTCCGCATTCTCCACAAAAGGTGCGATTGTCATCAGTCCGCGCACATGTACGGCGGGCAATTTCGAGATTTCTTCCGCCAGCGCGGCGGTCTCCTCCACGGAGACACCGAACTTGCTCTCCTCCCCGGCCACATTGACCTCAAGCAGGATATCCGTCTCCACCTGACGCTTGACGGATTCTCTGCTGATTTCCTCCGCCAGCCGCAGGGAGTCCACGCTGTGTATCATTGCTACCTTGCCCACAATGTATTTTACTTTGTTCCTCTGCAGATGTCCGATCATATGCCAGCGGATGTCAGAGGGCATTGCCTCTATCCTGTCCAGCAGATCCTGTACCTTGTTCTCCCCGAAATCCCTGGCTCCGGCTTCGTAAGCCTCCCTCACCTGCTCCAGCGGTTTTGTCTTGCTGACCGCTATCAGCGTTACGTCGTTCTCCGGCCGCCCTGCCCGTCTGCAGGAAGCTCTGACAATTTTCTCCACAGCCTCCAAATTTTCCTGTATCACTCTTTCATCCTCCGTTCTGCGCGTTCTTCTGGTTGATGAACTGATCATCTTTCACAGACTCCGCGTTCAGCACAATATAGTCATAGACGCTCAGACCATATTTCATATTCGGTTCCACGATGGCATACTCGTCATTCTCATCCAGAATCGTAATCTGCTTAAAATCCGCATATCCTTTATTGATATTGTACACCCCAGTCAGGGTTGCGCGTTTGCTCACAGTGAAAGTCTCCTGACTGTCCAGTTTATAGAGTGTGTCGCCGGCGTTCAGGATAGAGCTGTCCACAAAATATTCTTTCGACTCATTGTCAAAATAGTACACCTCTGTCTCCAGCACTTCGCTGGAAAGCGTTCCGTCCTCCAGAACGGTCTGGCGTATGACGCTCTCCCCGCCGTTGTTGCCGCCGGGAATCACGAAATCCTCCGGTATCAGGAAGAATTCTTTCTCCACAATAGACGAGACGGGTATTTTCAGCCCTGTCTCATCCTCCACGATCAACTCCACATCCAGAAACCGGTCCGTAACAAAGGAAACCATGGAATTGGTGAACGTAAGCTGCAGATAAGTATTGCCGTCCCCATTGGTCAGAAGCTTTGTCTCTCCCCAGGATTCATACTGGTTCTTTAGAAAACGCACCTTTACGAATCCCTCCTCCTGGAGCTGGGCGCCCCTGGTAGCCTCAATGGGAATGACAACGGACCAGTTCTCACTGGTGGATAATTTATATACCGCATCTCCGGCAGCCACAAGAGAATTCCCCATCATAAGCTTCTTCTCATATTCGGAGTCAAAAATATCCTCCGTCACGTCCTGTGCGGTCAAGCTCTCGTAGCCGTCTGTCCAGTAAGCCACGATCCCCGTATCCGGCGCGCGGAAATAGTTGACAATATTCCTTTGGCCGGAGCCGCTTAAATCATCGATGCTCTGAAGCATATTGGTGTTCGCCAGCTTCAGCACCGTATTTTTCATAGAATATTTAAAATCATATGTACTGCCATACTGTGAGGCGTCAAAGCTGTGGACAAAATTCACGATCTCATGTCTGAAATCCGAGAGTTCCTTATCGGAGAGGGTATTCTCCCCGAAGCTCAAATTCTCCATCTCCTCATTCAGATGCCCTGTCTCGTCCACGATATAGACCAGGTTGTTCTTCGCCACCCGCTCTCCCTCTCTGGCGTAATAATTCACATAGCCCGCAGTCTCGGCATTTACCACGATCTCGTCCCGCAGCGCCACTCCTCTGTAAACCGTATCCGTTGCAAGCGACCCCTCCTGCACCTCATACCGGACGATATGACTGGTTTGAAAGTACAGGATGATGCAGACTACTACATAGAAGAAGATGACACCAAAAATCAGCATCCCGATGTTTAGGTTCAGGGGCTTGCGGTATTTTCTTATTTTAGTTACTTTCGGGGGTCTTCTCCGGTTCCGGGAACTCTTGCCGTTTTGGGAAGCGCTTCTGCTCCTCGAAGCGCTCTCTCTGCGGGCTGCGTTTCCGCTTCTCGAAGCTCTCTCTTTCCCGGTTGTGCTCCGGCTTCTCGAAACGCGCTCTCTCCCGGCTGCGCTTCTGCTTCCCGGTACTCTCTCTCTCCCGCCTGCGCTTCGATTTCGTGGAGCATTCCTGCTCCGTGGAACACTCTGGTTCCTTTTTCTGCGATTTGCCACTCACACGCCTCCATACAAAAGCCCCGGGATACTACTTTCCGAGGCTTTCGTGTGTAATCTTCCTATGCTTCATGACAGGGAAAAGCCGCAATGCAGTCTCTTGCGGCAGTGGTGCCATTACAAAGAAACTATAATCTTGTCTTTCAGATCTTCAGGGAGCTGGGACGCATCCATGGATATACTTAAGACAAAATCGACTTCAAATTTTTCGCTGAGTTTTTCCAATTTTTTCATGACGGCCCCGATATCCTGGCCCTCAAGGCATGCTATTTTTAAGAAATTGTCAAAATACATCTGCTGCAGGTCATGGTCCTGGGAGACGATGCCGCTCACAAACCCCAAAAACTCACTGCTGTTCTCCACCATGTACTGGGAGACATCAATCAGTCGAACTTTGTTGTTCAGCTCGTACATATGCTTTGTGTTCTTGTCAAGATACACAATATTACCTGCAATCTCCTTGATTTCGCTATTTACTTTCTCCAATAGCTGCGTTGTCTTACCTTTACCTTTGTTGCCTACAATTAACTGGACCATTGGAAACCCTCCTTAAGTATTAATATTTACAATGGATGTGCGACAGCTTCCATTGCAGCAATGCCTTACATTTATTATAACCTCTATTTATGAATCTCGTCAAGTAAATCTGTCATTTCATCGTAAAGCTGTTCGACTCCTTCCGCCCGAAGAACAATGGAGATATAGGGCGATCCGTTCTCGTCTTTGGCAAGGAGCACCAGGCAGTTCCCCGCCGCATTGGTGGTCCCGGTCTTGCCGCCAATGACGGTCACATTGGCCGGCGCCTGTCTTTCACCCCGCAGATACTGATTCGAGTTCTGCCTGTCGAAAGGCTTTTCTTTGCCGTCCTTGTCGTAGAATACCGTCTGATAGCCTGACATGTGTATAATTTCGTTAAAAGTGTCGATTTTGACAGCTTCTTTGAAAATCAGATACAAATCGTAGGCAGTGGTAAAATGCTCCGATTCCGTCAGTCCGTGGGGATTTGTAAAATGCGTGTTGGTAGCCCCCAGCCTCGCCGCCTCCTCATTCATCATTTCCACAAAATGTTCCACGTTTCCCCCCACATTCTCGGCAATCATCATTGCCACGTCATTGGAGGAATAAATCAGAAGAATCCGCAGCGCCTGATCCAGGGTCATGGTATCTCCTGCCGTCAGGCCGCAGAGCACGGCGCCCGGCTCCGTGATATTGACCGCATCGGAGGCGGTCAGCGTCTGATTCAGCTGGCCGTATTTAAGCGCCACCAGCGCCGTCATCACCTTGGTCAGGCTGGCCGGGTGCAGTCTCTCATGAATATTCTTGGCAAAGAGGACCTCTTTTTTGTCCAGCCCAAACAGACCCGCCGCTTCGGCGTGAGTCATATCCACGGTATCGCTGAGCACGTTTCCGGAGGCCACGCATAGATTTGCCGCAAACGGCAGAGCCGTGCGGGTCTCCTGTCTGGTCACTACATTGAAGCTGCTGACGTCGTAATCCACATGATAAGCCATATCATAGGACAGACTGCCGCAGCCGGTGCAGCAGGTGATAAGCATCACACTGCCTATCAATGAAAGAATCTTTTTTCTATTTGTACAGTTCACGCCATTCCAAGTCCCCTCTGTCCAGTGCCTTGATCAGCAGTTCCGCGCTTGCCAGATTCGTCGCCAGCGGAATATTGTGGGTATCGCATAAATGCACCACATTGTTCACATCCGGCTCATGTTTCTTGGGATTCAAAGGGTCCCGCAGAAAGATCACAAGATCGATTTCGTTGTTCTCAATCTGAGCGCCGATCTGCTGCTCTCCGCCCAGATGTCCGGCCAGGCACTTGTGGATATTCAGGTTCGTGACTTCCTCAATCAGACGTCCCGTGGTGCCTGTGGCATACAGATCGTTCTTGCTCAGAATCCCCCTGTAAGCAATGCAGAAGTTCTGCATCAGCTTCTTTTTTGCATCATGTGCAATCAACGCAATGTTCATAAGTGTACCTCCTCCATAGCATCTTCTACTGTTTCGATTTCTTTGCCTGAAGTCTTACATTCAGGACAAACCCCATGCCGATAAATAGACTCAGCAGCGAAGTCAGACCATAGCTGACGAAAGGAAGCGTAAGTCCTGTCGTAGGCAGGATGAACGTCGCCACGCCGATATTAAAGAAGCCCTGAAAAGCCACGAGCCCTCCCATACTGGCAGCGATGATCGTCCCCGCCAAATCCTTCGCTTTGCGGGCCACCGATATGCATTCCAATGCCACACAGAATAGCAACACGATTACCACGACGCTCCCCTTGAAGCCGAATTCCTCTCCGATCACGGAGAAAATAAAGTCTGTCTGCGCCTCTGAAAGAAAATTGCCATTTTTCACCGATGTAATCTCATTATTTTTATACCCCTTTCCCTCCAGCTGTCCGGAGGCAATGGCCGTCACGGAATTCAGCTGCTGATAGGCATAGGTGGTCTCATACTCCTGGGGATTGACAAATGCCAGTACCCTGGTCTTCTGATTCTCCGTCAAAAGTTTGCTGTCCGGCTGCAAAGCCAGCGATATTACCAGCGCCACTGCCGGGATTGCCACTGCTATCGCCCCGAATACGATCTTCAGGCTGACGCCCCCGGAAAACATAATGACGCAAAATACTGCCAGAAGCACAATGCTGGTGGACAGGTCTGGCTGTTCCCAGACCAAATACCATGGCAGGGCGAACATCACCACACAGCAGCATATGATTACCACGGTGTTCAATTTCTTCCTATGTTTCATAATAAACTGTGCAAAGAATAAAATCAACAGTATTTTTGCAGTTTCTGAAGGTTGAAATCGAAGTCCCCCTATCGTAAGCCATCTGGTGGCGCCTTTGGTATTGTCCCCAAACTTCCAGACAGCCGCCAAAAGTACCAGGTTGGCCACGTACATCAGCCAGTTCAGCCGAAGTAAGTAGCTGTAGTCGAAAAAGGAGAGGATAACCATCAAAACTACACCTGCCGCCACCCCGGCCAATTGCTTGGTCTGCAGCGATGGCTCCGCGCTTCCTATGGCTATGACGCCTATGGCCGAAAGCGCCAATATCAGCAGAACCAGCTTAAAATCGTAATCCCGTAATCTGTATCTTTTAAACATATTTTCCTCTATGCATTATGCTCTCACGGATTCCGGCTCATTTTGCCAGATCCTTTGCCGTGACATCCACGATGGGAATATTGGCGTACAGAGAGGGCATTTTGCCTCCCCTGGCTGATTTGCTCCCCTTTGTATTGATCTGGATGTCCATATTCTCCGAATCTATCTTCATGTATTTGGACAGAACCTTTGCTATGTCTGTCTTAATCAGCTCCATTACCTCCGGCGAACAGTTGACCCTGTCGGAAATCAGCAGAATCTTTAACCTGTCTTTTGCAATCTGGCAGGAGCTTTTTCTTCGAAAAAAATGCCTCATATCCACTCCTCCTATGCCTTATGAAAGATACCGGTCACTCTGGTCCAGAATGAGATGCCCTTGTCAAAATTCAGATAGGGCACTTCCTTTCCCTCCACCCGATGTACTACGTTAGCGTAAGCCTGTCCCGCCGGGGAGCTGCTCCCAACTACGGGCTCGCCCTGGTTTGTGGCGACCACGACGCTCTCATCGTCCGGTATGATGCCGATCAGCGGTATGGCCAGGATATCCACCACATCCTGAGAGGACATCATATCCCCACGTCTGACCATATCCATCCGCAGTCTGTTGATAATCAAGTTCATCTGTTTGAAGCCGTTGGCCTCCAGCAGGCCGATGATACGGTCCGCGTCCCTGATGGCGGATACCTCCGGGGTAGTCACCACTAACGCCCGGTCCGCACCGGCGATGGCATTCTGGAAGCCCTGCTCGATGCCTGCCGGGCAGTCCAGGAGAATATAGTCGAACTGTTCTTTCAGATGCTCTATCACTTTCACCATCTGGCCCGGTGACACCGCCGACTTGTCCCTGGTCTGGGCGGAGGGCATCAGATACAGCCCCGGATGACGCTTGTCGCGGATCAATGCCTGCTTCACCCGACAGTTTCCCTCCACCACGTCCACCAGATTGTAGACGATGCGGTTCTCCAGACCCATGACCACGTCCAGGTTGCGCAGCCCTATATCCGTATCGATGAGACAGACTTTCTTTCCGAGCTTCGCCAGACCCGTTCCCACGTTTGCGGTCGTGGTGGTCTTGCCCACGCCGCCTTTCCCTGAAGTGACGACAATGACTTTGGAGCCTTGCTGCTCCGAGGAAAATTGCTTTTCCATGGAACTCTTTTTTTCCATTTTTCCTGTCCTCCGGCATAAATATTTGTCAGTCGTCCTCCAAACACCTCCAGATGCCTGCAGGCCTATGGCCTGCCCTGCAAAATCAGAAGCTGCTCAGCAAATCTTTGGTAAGCGCTTCAACTATGACTCGGTCGTTCTTCACATATGCGATTTTCGGTCGTACCTTGGGTTTAATCCCCCATCTTGGCGTTCTTGTACCTGGTTTATATTTGAAATCGCCGATTCTGATTCTCTCCGGCTCCATTTCAAACGCTGCTATGAAAGCTCCCTCCCGCCCGTTGCCTCCCGCATGGGCTTTCCCATAGAGTCCTCCCAATATGATAATGTTCTTGGCGCTGATGATGCTGCTCCCCGGATAAATGTCACCCAGCATGATGATGCTGTTCTCCGTCTCCAGCACTTCCCGGTCCTTTAGATCACCCCGGAAGAACTGGCCCTCCGGTTTCTGCTCCATGGCCTCTGTAGTGCGCTCCAGCGCTCTGACGAAATTTTGATTCACTGTGTCATCTTTCTCCACAATACAGGCGATATTGATGTCGCTGTTGTCGCGGATCGTCTCCAGTATCCGGATTTCCTCCATATCCGTCACGGGCCGCCCCTCTATGGACAATGCCATGGTGACCGTGCCGAAGAAATTCCTGGCATC
>ERZ808051.1879-NODE-1879-length-12231-cov-7.464209_pt1 | contig 12231 bp, 10 predicted proteins | sample MGYA00380199_ERZ808051 | MGnify/ENA primary metagenome ERZ808051 (study PRJEB31490, sample SAMN06133391) | mouse gut metagenome | isolation source: J11 | host: mice | place: China: Chengdu | collected 2015-05 ...
ATGATCACCGAGCGCAACGACTGGTGCATCTCCCGCCAGCGGGTGTGGGGCGTGCCCATCCCGGTGTTCTACTGCGACAGCTGCGGCGAGTCCATCGTCACCCCGGACACCATCGCCCATGTGGCGGCCCTGTTCCGGGAGCACGGCTCCAACGTGTGGTTCGACAGGACCGCCGACGAGCTGGTCCCCGCCGGGTTTAAGTGCCCCAAGTGCGGCAAGACCCACTTCTCCAAGGAGAACGACATCATGGACGTGTGGTTTGACTCCGGCTCCACCTGGGCCGCCGTGGCCGGCCAGCGGCCCAACCTCCAGTACCCCGCCGACGTGTACCTGGAGGGGGGCGACCAGTACCGGGGCTGGTTCCAGTCCTCCATGCTCACCTCCATCGCCTGCAACGGCGTGGCGCCCTACAAGCAGATCATCACCCACGGCTGGACCGTGGACGGCGAGGGCAAGGCCATGCACAAGTCCCTGGGCAACGCCGTCTCCCCTGACGAGGTGATCAAGGACTACGGCGCGGATATGCTGCGGCTGTGGGTGTCCTCCGCCGACTACACCCAGGACATGCGCATCTCCAAGGAGATCATGAAGCAGCTGTCCCAGGCCTACCTGAAGATCCGCAACACCGCCCGGTATATGCTGGGCAACCTAGACGGCTTCGACCCCAATCAGGCGGTGGCGGTGAAGGATATGGCGGACCTGGACAAGTGGGCCGTGTCGGCCTTCAACGAGCTGGTAAAGACCGTCCGGGCCGGCTACGACGCCTATGAGTTCCACACCGTCTACCGCGCCGTCTACAACTTCTGCGTGGTGGAGATGTCCAGCTTCTATCTGGACATCGTCAAGGACCGGCTGTACTGCGGCGACGGCGCGGGCCGGGCCTCCGCCCAGTCCGCCCTGTACCGGATTCTGGACGGCATGACCCGGATGATCGCCCCCATCCTGGCCTTCACCAGCCAGGAGATCTGGGTGGAGATGGCCCACAGGGCCGGGGACGACCCCGAGTGTGTGCTGTTCAACGATATCCCGGACTACGACCCCGCCCTGGCCCTGGACGAGGCCGAGGCCGCCCGCTGGGAAGAACTGCTGGGCGTGCGTGACACTGTGCTCAAGGCCCTGGAGGACGCCAAGGACCAGGTCAAGAAGAACCAGGACGCGGAGGTCACGCTCCACCTGCCCGAGAAGGCATACGCGGCCTGGGAGGCGGGAAAGGTGCTGTCCGGCTTCGACGAGGCGGATCTGGCCACGCTGTTCATCGTCTCCAAGGTGACTGTGGCCAGGCGGGACGGCGAGCCCGCCGGCCCGGATGTGGATGCCACCGTATCCGTGAAGCTGTCCGGCGACCCCAAGTGCCCCCGGTGCTGGAACCACGACGGGCACATCGGCGCCCCCGGCCATCACGAAGAGCTGTGTGACCGCTGCGCGGCGGTGCTGGGCCTGTGAGCGGCGCCGCCCCGCTGCCCGGAGGTGACCGATGATGAAAAAACGTCTCTCCGCCTTCCTGCTGGCCCTGATCCTGGCCCTCGGGCTGTCCGCCTGCGGCGGCCCGGCGGCGGGACTGCCCTCCCCCGCCCCGGCGGAACTCCAAACCGCCGCCCCGGCGGAACTCCAAACCCCCGCCCCAGCGGAGGCGTCCACCCAGGCGGAACTCCAAACTCCGGACCCGGCGGAAGCCCAAACCCCGGACCCGGCGGAAGCCCAAACCCCGGACCCGGCGGAAGCCCAAACCCCGGACCCGGCGGAAGCCTCCGCCCCTCCGAAGTCTGAGGAACCGGGCCTGTCCGTCGATGAGGACGGCTGGTATGACTCCAAGGAGGAGGTGGCCCTGTACATCCACCTCTACGGCCATTTGCCGGACAACTACGTCACCAAACGGGAGGCCCAGGAGCTGGGCTGGTCCGGAGGCAGCGTGGAGCGCTACACCGGCGAGGGGACGGCCATCGGCGGAAGCCGCTTCGGCAACTACGAGGGCCTTCTGCCGGAGGCGGAGGGCCGCACCTATACCGAGTGCGACATCGGCACCGTAGGGGCCTCCTCCCGGGGGGCCCAGCGGGTGGTGTTCTCCAACGACGGGCTGATCTACTACACCGGGGACCACTACGAGAGCTTTGAACTGCTCTACGGGGAGCCGTGACTATGGAGACGGTGAGATTGGACGGCGCCGGACTGCGGGACCGGGCGGAGGCCATGGCCCTGCTGGACCGGGCGCTGGCGCTGCCCTCCTGGTGGGGCCGCAACCTGGACGCGCTTCACGACTGCCTGACGGGGCTGGGCCGGCCGGTGCGGCTGGAGGTGGAGCGCCGGGAGGCCGTGGAGGAGACGGCCTTCGGCCGGCGCCTGCTGCGGGTGCTGGAGGACGCGGCGGCGGAAACCCCCGGACTGGAGCTGGTATTCCTGCCCTGCGCGCCGTCCGGCGGAGCGGAGGGGCGGCCTGTGAGGCTGATCGACGCCCACGCCCACGTGGTTCAGTGTATCGCCGGCACCGGCTCCCAGGGGGAGCTGCGCCCCTGCGGCGGGGGGCGGGCGGCCTATGCCACCGGGCAGTCCTTTCAGATTCTCCCGCCGGAATTCGGCGCGTTTGACGCCCCGCCGGAGGCCCTGCTGCGGGTGATGGACGCCCACGGGGTGGACAAGGCGGTGCTGCTCCAGGGGAACTATTTCGGCTTTCAGAACCTGTACACCTGGGAGGCTGTACAGGCCTATCCGGACCGGTTTGCCGGGGCGGCCGCCTACGACCCCTTTTCCGTCCAGGCGGACAGAATCCGCACCCATCTGTTTGACGAGCTGGGGTTCCGCATTGTCAAGTTTGAGGTGAGCAGCGGCTCCGGCCTGATGGCCAACCACCCGCCTGTGGATCTGGACGGGGAGGTCATGCACCGGGAATACCGCTACGCGGCGGACCGGGACCTGATTTTTGTCATCGACATCGGCAAGCCCCGCAGCGTAAGCTGGCAGGTGGACGCCCTGGCCCGGGCCATTGCCCGCTACCCCTCCATGCGGTTTGTGGTGTGCCATCTGCTCTCCCCCCAGCTGGGGGACGGGGAGCTGCTCCGGCGGGCGCTGGGCAGGCTGGCAATGCCCAACGTGTGGTTTGACCTGGCGGCCCTGTGCCTGAACTCCAGCCCGGAGACCTACCCCTACCCCACGGCCCGGGGATATCTCCTGGACGCGGTGAAGCTGGTGGGGGCGGACCGCCTGCTGTGGGGCAGCGATATGCCCTCGGCCATGACCCGGGACAGCTACCGGCACTTTATTGACTTCGTGGCCCTGCACCCCCACTTGGGAGAAGCGGAAAAGGAACAGATTTTGCGCCGCAACGCGGAAGGGCTGTTCTTTTCCAGGTAAATGCCCACGGGGGTGGAAAGGCGGGGGAATCCGTGCTGCTCAACAGTTTTCTTTTATCGCTCAACACCATTGCCTCCATCTTTATCATGATGGCGGTGGGCTACGGCGCAAAACGGCTGCTCCGGCTGGAAAAGGAACACATTGCCCGCTTCAACTCCCTGGTGTTCTATGCCATGCTGCCGCTGATGCTGTTTTACAACATCTACACCTCCGACATCCGCGGCGGCGTCAGCTTCCGATGTCTGGGCCTGGCGCTGGGCGTGCTGGGGGCGCTGTTTCTGATCACCTGGGCGCTGGTGGTGCGGGTGGAGCCGGACAACAGCCGGCGGGGCGTGATGATCCAGGCCTCCTTCCGCAGCAACTTCCTGCTGCTGGGCATGCCCCTGATTCAGAAGCTGTGCCCCGGCGCGGACCTGGCCACCGTGTCCGTCATGCTGGCCATTGTGGTCCCCTGCTACAACGTGCTGGCGGTCTTTACCCTGGAGACCTTCGGCCGCAGGCAGACCGGGTGGAAGAGCCTCCTGAGGGGCATTGGAACAAATCCCCTGATTCTGGCCTCGGCGGCGGGAATTCTGGTCAATCTCTCCGGCCTGCGCCTGCCGGATTTTCTCGCCAGCCCCGTCGCCCAGCTGGGCGCCTCCGCCTCTCCGGTGGCCCTGCTTCTCCTGGGGGCCCAGTTTGAGTTCCAGGACGTGCGGGACCACCGGCGCAACCTGGCGCTGTGCACGGCGATGCGGCTGCTGGTCTATCCGGGCGCGGCCCTGACCCTGGCGGCGCTGGCGGGACTGCGGGGGCCGGAGTTCGCGGTGCTGATCTCCATGTTCGCCACGCCCACGGCGGTGGCCTCCTTCAGCATGGCGGCGCAGATGGGGGGCAACCGGCCGCTGGCCGCCAGCGTGGTGACGGTGACCACGCTGCTGTCCTCCGCCACTATGTTCCTGTGGATCTTTCTGTTCAAGACGCTGGGAATGTTTTGACCGGCGCGTGAAAAACGGGAGAGGCTCCGCCTCTCCCGTCTTGTTATGCCTCCGCGTACAGCCGCTCCAGGAATTCCCTGGCCTGCACGGCGTTGTGGTTATGGGTGTTCTCCAGCGTGGCCTGGAGGAAGGGCTTGCGCGCCTTGAGAAACCGCAGGATGGGCGCGTAGTCCATCTGCCCCGTTCCGGCGGCCACGGCCCGCAGCTCGTCCCCCTGCCGCACAAAATCCTTCAGATGGACCACCGCCGTGTGCTCGCCCAGCTTGTCTATGGCGTCGGCGATCACCCGGTCCCGCTGGTCCACATTCCCCGGGTACAGCAGGTTGACCGGGTCCAGGATGATCCGCAGGTTGGGGCTCCCGATGGCGCGCAGCACCTCCACCGCCCGGTCCGCGTTGTACACGATGTGCTTCCACACCGGCTCGATGGCCACGGCCACGCCCCAGTGCTCCGCCTGCTCCACCACCGGGGCCAGGCCGCGGATCAGGCGGTCCAGCGCCGCCTTTGTGTGGGTGGCGGCGTCGGTCCTGTATTCCGGATTGGGCGCGCCCGTCTCGGTGCCCACCACCCCCGCCCCCAGGAGGGCCGCCACCCGCAGGTGGCCATAGTACCGGCTCTGAATATCCCGCAGCCGGTCCGGGTCGGGATGGGCCAGGTTCAGGTAGCACCCCAGCACCGCCGTGTCCAGCCCGTTTTGGGCCAACACCCTGCGTACATACATGGCCAGCCCCTCGGTGAGGGCGCAGCGGTCAAAGTCCGCGCCCCGGATGACCTTGGACAGGGCCAGGTGGACGCAGGAAAAGCCCTCCGCCCGGGCCGTCTCCGCCCGGCGCTCCAGGGTCTGGAATTCCGGGTCCAGCCCGGCGTTTACATCGTGCAGCCTGATTCCGATCTGCATCATATTGGCGCTCCTCCCAACAAAAGCCGGGGCACAGGAAGCTGTGTCCCGGCCTGCCGTATGTCATGGCGTATACGAAAACCTCCGGTTGAGCCAGGCCCGGCACAGCGGCACCCACGCCCGGCATTCCGGGTCCGGCGTCTCCACCTCCCGGGTGCAGGTGGAGATGCCGTGGGCCCCGCCCTCAAACAGGTGGTACTCAAAGGGCACCCCGCAGCGCCTCAGCTCCGCCGCCAGCCGGAGGCTGTTCTCCGGCGGCACGCTCTCGTCCCCGCCGCCGTGCCACAGGAAGGCGGGCGGGAAATCCGGCGTCACCCGGTCCCACAGGTGAAGCGCCTCCCGGACCGCCTCGTCTCCGCCGGACACCCACTGGGCGGACTCCGGATGGGCGAACTCCCCCATGGTTGCGATCACCGGGTAGCACAGCACCAGGGCGTCCGGCCGGGACTCCGGCGGCAGGGCCAACCGGGGGTCGTTCCACAGGGCGCCCAGGCTGGCGGCCAGATGCCCCCCGGCGGAAAAGCCCAGCACCGCGATTTTCGCCGGATCGATGCGCCACGCCCCGCACCGGCGGCGCAGCTCGCACACGGCCCGGGCCAGCTCCCGCAGGGGGCGGTATTCCCCGGCGCGCTCCCCGCAGGAGTACTCCAGCACGAACACCTGATAGCCCATGGACAGGAATTCCAGGACGGGCGCGTCCTTTTCCCGGGGGGAGCGCCAGCGGTAGGCCCCGCCGGGGCAGATCACCAGCGCGGGGCGGAGCTTATGGGCCCTCAGGGTGTCGTAGTCATCCCAGAGATATCCCCGCACCGCGGCGTCCAGGGCCTGAAAGGATACGGTTTCCACCGCTCAGCGGCTCTTGGCGGGGGCCGGTTCGATGACCCGCTCCGTCTCCCCGTCGAAGAGGTACACCTCTTTGCGGGGAATGGAGAAGGTGATGGTGCTGTCGATTTCCGGGGTGTCGTGGGGGTCCACCTTCAGGATGGCCTTGTCCTCCCCGGCGGTGATGTAGACGTTGGTGTTGTCGCCCAGCATTTCGGTGAGCTCCACCTGGGCCTGAAGCCGGAAGGCGTCCTCCGCGGCGCCCAGCTCGATGGCCTCGGGCCGGAAGCCGAACACAAGCTCCCCGCCCTCATACTGCCCCGCCAGACCGCCCAGCAGGGCGGACACGTCCAGGCTGTTGTCCCCGAAGGCGATGGCTCCGTTTCGCACCTTGCCCCGGACAAAGTTCATGGGGGGCTCGCCGATAAAGCCGGCCACAAACATATTGACCGGGTTGTGGTACAGCTGGTAGGGAGTGCCAACCTGCTGGACATAGCCGTCCTTCATCACCACGATGCGGTCGGCCAGGGTCATGGCCTCCGTCTGGTCGTGGGTGACGTAGATGGTGGTCGCCCCGGTTTCCCGGTGGATCTGGGCGATTTCAGAGCGCATGGTGACCCGCTGCTTGGCGTCCAGGTTGGACAAGGGCTCATCCATCAGGAACACGCCCACCTTGCGGATGATGGCCCGGCCGATGGCTACGCGCTGGCGCTGGCCGCCGGACAGGGCCCGGGGCAGCCGGTCCAGATAGTCCGTCAGGCCCAGGATGCGGGCCGTGTTTTTCACCTTTTCCTCGATTACGTCCTCGTCCACCCCCTGGAGGGTGAGGCCGAAGGCGATGTTGTCAAACACCGTCATCTGGGGGTAGAGGGCGTAGCTCTGGAACACCATGGCCACCTCCCGCTCCCGGGGGCCCAGGTCGTTGGCCCGCTTCCCGTCGATGAGGAAGTCGCCGTTGGAGATGTCCTCCAGCCCGGCGATCATCCGCAGGGTGGTGGACTTGCCGCAGCCCGACGGGCCGACAAAGACGATGAACTCCCCTTTGTCGATCTCCAGATTGAAATTGTGGACGGCGTGGTAGCCGTTGGGGTAGATCTTGTTGATATCTCTCAGGGTTAAGTACGCCATAGTCCTTGTCTCCTTATCCGTCGATTTCCCGCCCCCCCCAGGGGGGCGCTCATCCGGCCAGCCGCTTGATCTCGGTATAGGCCAGCACAAAGGGCGCCACACCCTTGGCGTCGTTGGCCACCACCGGCTCGGAGATGTAGTATTCATAGGAGCCGTCCCGGCGGCGGTTGTTCTCCGGGCCCAGCCCCGCCACCAGACAGATGCCCCCCAGGTTCAGCCCGCTGTCCGTAAAGGTCAGGTATTGTTCCATGATGCCGTCAAAGGTCTTTTGTCCCAGGGCGGCGCAGGCCTTGTCCAGCACCCCCAGCCGGGCCCCCTTCAGCATGGCGTAGGCCATCATGGCGCTGCCGCTGGTCTCCAGGTAGTTGCCCTCCCGGCCGGGCTGATCGGGCACCTGCCAGTACATGCCGGTGGCCGGGTCGGACCAGGGGCGGATGCCGGCCATCAGCTCGGTGAAGATGGCGGCCAGAGCGTCCCGGTCCCCGCCCCGGGGCAGGATGTCCAGCAGGTCGGCCAGGGCCACCGCGAACCAGCCCAGGGACCGGAGCCAGAAGCTCCGGGAGCACCCCGTGGCCGGGTCCGCCCAGAAGGCGGCTCTGGACGCGTCGTAGCCGTGGAAGTACAGGCCCTTTTCCTCCGAGAACATCCTTGCCCGGACGTTTTTGATCTGGCTCACGATGTCGGAGTAATCCCCGCGCCCGAAATGCGTTTCGTAGAGGGCGCAGAAGGGCTGCGCCATATAGATGCCGTCCAGCCACACCTGGTTGGGATAGATGGCCTTGTGCCAGAAGTTCCCCTCCGGAGTGCGGGGCTGGGCGTCCAGCCGCGCCCGGAGGAAGTCCGCCGCCCCGCGGTATTTCTCCTCCCCCGTGCGGTCGTAGAGGGAGAACAGCACCCGGCCCTCGTTGATGTCGTCCAGGTTGTGGGCGTCGGGCTGGAAGGTGCGGATGGAGCCGTCCTCCCCCACAAAATGGTCCACGCACGCCCGGACAAAGGCAAAATACCGCGGGTTCCCGGTGAGCTGCTCCATCTCCGCCAGGGCGGTGAGCATGCAGCCGTCGATATAGTTCCAGGAGGCGGGCTTTCCCTCCCGGAGCTTCTCCAGGTTCCAGGCGGTGCGCTCCGGGGTGGAGTGCTCCACCAGGTGGAGAATGTACGCGTCAATTTTCGTGTAGTCCATCAGTTCTCCTCAAAATCCTCCGTCACAACGCTTCCGCAGTGCTCCGCCGTCAGGGCCCTGCCCTCCACGCCGGACAGCGTCACATGCCGCACCGCCGCCTCCCGCACATTGTCCAGGTAGAGGCCCAGGCGGCAGCGGGCCTCGTTGTGGTTGCGCATGGAGGGCATGCCGGGCTTGGCGTCTTTGGCGAAGGACACGGTGATGTGTTCCAGCTCCACCCGGTCGATGGGGCTCTCCGGCAGACCGTCGATGTAACAGGCGGCCACCTCCGCGCCGGTGCATTCCATGTTGCGGAAGGCGAACGCGCCCATATGGGGGGTGCGGTCGTCCACAGGCAGGGGGTCCCGGCACCAGACGTATTCCGAATACCGGTCCGGATCGCAGCAGTTGTACCACATGTTGATGACAATGGGGGTGAGCACCCGCTCCATGCGGATGTTGTCGAACAGCACGTTGTCGATGACGCTGTCCTTCCCCCGGCCCCGGCGAGTCTTGATGCGCAGGCCCCGGTCGGTCTGCCGGAAATAGCAGCGGGTGACGCTCAGGTTGCGGATGCCCGCCGACAGCTCGCTGCCCAGAGTGACCGCCCCGTGGCCGAACTCCATCAGGCAGTTGCGGATGGTGTGGTGGTCGGCGGGGGTTTTGTACTTCCGGGCCAGGTCGATTTTGCCCGACTTCACGGCCACGCAGTCGTCCCCCACGGAGAAGCGGCAGCCCACAATGTCCACGCCGTCGCAGCTTTCCGGGTCGATGCCGTCGGTGTTGGGGCTGTCCTTGGGGGCGGTGACGCGGCAGTCCAGCATGGCGAAGTTCCGGGAGTAAAAGGGGTGGACATGCCAGGACGGGCCGTTTTTCACCGTGATTCCGTGGAGGGTCACGTCCTGGGTGCGGTTGAGAAAGACCACCCGGGGCCGGGCGGCGGGAAAGCTCTGGAAGTCCCGCCACCAGTCCCCGTTCTGGCCGTTTCCGTCCAGCACGCCCCGGCCCACCACGGCGATGTCCCGGGCGTGGGAGGCTTGAATCAGGGACTGGTAGGAGGCCAGCTCCTGGCCCTCAAACCCCGCCAGGGGGACCTCCGCCCCGGTGACGGGGTCCACCGCGGCGCCGGGCACGACGGGGTAGCGCTCCCGCTCTGTGGAGCCCAGGAGGACGGCTCCCTCGTCCAGGTCCAGGGTGATGTGGCTTTTCAGCGACAGGGGCAGGGTGAGATAGGTCCCCGCCGGGAACCACAGCCGCCCGCCCTCCGGCAGAAAGGCGATGGCCGCCTGGATGGCGGCGGTGTCCTCATGGACGCCGTCCCCCCGGGCCCCGAAATCCCGGACGCTGACGCAGCAGGTCTCCGCCCTGGTGGTAAACCGCACCGCCTCCTCCCCGCCGGCCTCGAAGCGGACGGAGACGGCGTACTCCGTATCCGGCCTCAGGCCGAACAGGGAAAAGACGTTGGTATCCCGGGTGAACCGCTCCTGACCGTCCACCAGGACGGCGTAACGGCCCTTTGCGTAGTAGGGAGCGCCGCCGTCCAGCTCCAGGCAGGCGGAGCTGCTCCCGCAATAGACAAGTTGAATCATTGGGCACACCTCACTTGGCGGGTTTCCGGGCCGCGCCGCGGAGCGCCCGGCTCAGGGCGTGTTTCGCCTGGAGCAGCAGCAGGTCAAAGCCCAGGCAGAACAGGCCGAACAGAATGGGCTCCACGCCCAGGAACACGGTGTCCGCCGTGCCGGCGATCCGGTTGGCGGCCAGGTTGATGAGGTTGTACAGGGCATAGACCAGAAACAGCAGCACATAGGCGTAGCCGATGTTGAGGAACAGGCTGGAGAAGCCCTTCCGGCTCACCATCATCCAGCGGGAGTTCTCGCCCTTGGTTTTCTCAAAAAAGCGCAGGATGGGGTTGGTCATCAGGTCGGTGACGGCCCCCAGGGCCATGCCTGTGACGAACAGGATGTCCAGCTCGCTGCCCAGCAGTCCGCCCAGCCCCCAGATGAAGAAGAAGCACACCGCCCCCGCGAACCAGGCTTTGACCAGCAGCAGCTTGACCCAGTCGGCCACCTTCAGCTTGGGCCCCGACCGGTAGGCGCGCAGCTCCTCCTCGGACACCGGGGGCGAGTTGTCCTCGCTGGCGTTCACCAGGTCGTCCACCGCCTGGGTCTTCAGCCGGTAATACTCCGACTGCTTTTCCACTTCGGGCTTTGACGGCCCGTTTTGACGCTTTTTGCTCATGGCTTCTCCTAAAAATGCTGTGATGGTTATGCCTCGCCGGAGATGTCGATGGTCTCCAGATCGCCGTTGTCCCCCACGTCAATGGAGGTCTTGATCTTCCGCAGCCACTTGGAGTACACCGGCAGCAGCGCGGTCAGCACAACGGCGGCGGCGAGTATGCCGATGTGGATGCGCAGGTACCACTCCGCGTACATGATGTAAATGGTGTTCTCCGTGACCACGATGGGGTTGTCCGCCCGGGTGACCGCCGTCAGGACGGCGCTGATATAGTAGGCGTCGGCAAAGATCACAATGCCCACCAGGACGAACATCAGCACCAGCATGGGAATGTTGGGCTTCTTGCGGTAGGGGAAGGCGTTCAGAAAGCACATGAAGGACAGCATGGAGAACAGCATGGTGGCGAAGCCCGCCAGCCCCATGCCCGGGCCCTGGATGCGGGCGGTGGTGTCCGAGATGTACATCAGGTTCAGGGAGTAGAACAGGAACGCCGCCACGAACACCGCCAGCGGGATCATCTGGGGCCTGCGCTTGAGGGACACCAGGAATTTGCGCCACGCCTCTTTCAGGCCGCCGTTCTTTTTCTTGACCGCTTCCATTATCCCTCACCTCCCCGGATGGCGTCGGTGGTTTCCTTGTCGAAGAAATGCTTGCGGTTGAAGGTGAAGGACGCGGCGTCCCCCACCTTGTAGTCCCGCCAGCCCTTCAGCTTGGCGGAGATCTTGGCGCTGGGGGCCTTGGACGCCCCGATGTGCCCGTGGACCAGGGTGTTCATGCCCAGGTTCTCGTTGGAGCTCACGGTGACGGGCACGTCCGGCCCCTCCACAATGTTCTCCGGCCGGACGCCCAGGGTGATCTCCCGGTTTTCATAGCCCCGCAGGCGGTGCTGCTCCTCCTGGGTCAGGGCCATCTGGAAGCCCTCGCCCACCAGCCTGCCGCCGCTGACCCGCACGTCGTAGAAGTTCATGGGGGGCAGGCCGATGAAGCTGGCCACAAACACGTTGGCCGGGGAGTCGTACAGCTCCAGGGGGGTGCCCACCTGCTGGACCCGGCCCATGGACATGCACACGATGCGGTCGGCCAGGGTCAGGGCCTCGGTCTGGTCGTGGGTGACGTAGAGCATGGTGGCCTTCAGCCGCTTGTGGAGCAGCAGAATCTCCCGCCGGGTGGCGCCGCGGAGCTTGGCGTCCAGGTTGGACAGGGGCTCGTCAAAGAGGAACACCTTGGGGTTGCGCACGATGGAGCGGCCCATGGCCACCCGCTGGCGCTGGCCGCCGGACAGCTGGGCGGGCTTTTTGTTCAGCTGGCTGGTGAGATCCAGGATCTCCGCCGCCGCCAGAACCTTTTTATGGATCACGTTGGGGTTCTCCTTGCGCAGGGTGAGGGAGAACGCCATGTTCTCATAGATGGTCATGTGGCCGTACAGGGCGTAGCTCTGAAACACCATGGCCATGTCCCGGTCCTTGGGCGGGGTGGCGGTGATGTCCCGGCCGTCCAGCAGCAGCTTGCCCGCGGAGATATCCTCCAGGCCGGCCACCATCCGCAGGGTGGTGGACTTGCCGCAGCCGGAGGGCCCCACCAGCACGATGAGCTCCCCGTCCTTCACATCCAGGTTGAAGTCAAACACCGCCTGCACGTTGTTGTCATAGATCTTGTCAATATGCTGT
>ERZ808051.1881-NODE-1881-length-12226-cov-11.481356_pt1 | contig 12226 bp, 11 predicted proteins | sample MGYA00380199_ERZ808051 | MGnify/ENA primary metagenome ERZ808051 (study PRJEB31490, sample SAMN06133391) | mouse gut metagenome | isolation source: J11 | host: mice | place: China: Chengdu | collected 2015-05 ...
CGCTTATAGAGATAATAGGTATCCCCTTTCTTTTTCACCGTAGTTCCCCGTGTCCGCTGCTCCTGCACCCAATCCGGGTATCTTTTTTCTGCTGCTGTCATAATATCCTCCTTTCTATATAGGTAGCATATACCTATATTATATAAATATTATACCTCTACAGGGCGAAAAAGTCGAGGGATATGGAAAATATGTATAGCTTCCATATACCTCGTAAAAATGCCGTGTCTATTAGTTTCAATTATTCTTCGTGAAACAACCCTGAGCGTTCCGTTGAAATCATTCTATACTTGATTCCGCATAAAAGCAAGGGGTTAATTTGTCGATTTGTCGAATCGCAAAATAGGGTGGGGTAAATTCCGCACAGGTGGGGTAAAAGGGGTAAATCATTTACCCCGGGGTAAAAGTCATCATAATCTAACAGCGGCACAGGCGGCTATTCAGAAATAATGCCATAGGATTTTTGGTACTTGCAGGCGAAAGTATTGAAGAATGGCTTAAAAAAGCTGAAAGTAAGGCTTTCAGCTAGGTTTTTAAGGTTTGGTGGGGTTCATCACGGTGGGTGGTGGACCCCTTTTTTTGTGTTTTTTAATACCGCTGATAGGATGGCGATTGGGGATAAAATCGTACTATCAGGCAAAAGTATACTTTCACGCAAAAGTCAGGGGTTTCCGTGATAGTATAAAGCGGAAAGGTCAAAGGGTGTAGGATATTGGCGGTTTTGGCTGAAAGGTGTATTAGCTTGACGGAAAATGCTGTCGATAAACGGGAGATATAATACAAACACGGAAACTGCATGAGTTTTCGTGTTTGTATATGAGTTTCTGTGATAGTATGGGGTTTTGTGTGATAGTAAACAGAAAAATTTGTAGTTTTTAGTACGATAAGTAAAAGGAAAACAGCATTATTGACAAGAAAAATAACGCATAGAGAAAAACATATAGATGATTAATGGCAAATCAAGAAAACAAGTGGAAGGTTATCGCTTGATGTGGTAAAATTATTTTGATAATCGTTCCTTGTGAAGTAGTTGTTTTCTTGGGTACTACATATGTGAATAAAGAAAAAATTAAATTGATTCTTAATACAAATTGCATTAAGTAATAAGATGGGAGGTATTATTGTGAATATATTTCTATTTGTTACTGCAAACGAACATGAACGTGAAGCTTTTGAATTAAAGTTCATTCGGAAGGAAGAAAGATACATTCTGGGTAAAACATATTATATGGGTTTATTTGGAAATTATTCCGTGGCTTATATACATATAGAGGAACAAGGACCTACAAATCCAGCAGCAATTCCTTTAGTGGGAGAATTGGTTCGTGAGTTAAATCCTATTGCGGTTGTGATGGTAGGAATTGCTTTTGGGGCAGATGAGAGTAAACAAAAAATTGGTGATGTACTTGTGTCTGATAAGATATTGCCATATGACTCGCAAAAAGTGCTTAAGGATAAAACTATATATAAAGAAATACCCAAAGAAGTCGGCTTTCAATTGTTAAATGCTTTTAAAGAATATAGAGACTGGAACTATTTTTTGACAAATTCTATGAAATCGGTTGTCTATGTTGGTTCGGTGTTGACGGGGTCAAGATTAATCAACAATTATGAATTTAGATCCCAGTTACTTAGGGATTTTGCCGATAACAAACCGATTGGGGGTGAAATGGAAGCACAAGGAATATATTCTGTTTCGCGACTTCACGGTATTTCTGAATGGATTATCGTTAAAGCAATTTGTGATTGGGGCTATAACAAGAGTAATCCTAATAAAGAGAAAGATCAAGAAATAGCTGCGAGAGCAGCGGTTGATTATTGTTATCACGTTTTTTCTCGTTCAGGTGTATTTGACTCGCTTGTAAAAAAAAACAAAATGATAAAGATACAGAAGATGTAATACATGCAAATTGTGTCGAAAATGTTAAAGATTTATTCTCAGATGATGATCCTGTAAAAGTTTTGATAAATGAGGCAGATAAAAAAAGTGTAACAGGTGATTACATGGGAGCTTTATATGTTGCACAAGAAGCTCTGAAAGTTGCAGAGGAAATAAATAAGAATGATGAAAAATATTATTTGAGAGTATCTTATGCTAAGCTACAATGTGCAATAAAAATGCATCAAATTCCGGAATATCATAATGCGGCAATAGACTTAATTTCAGATATTTTGAGAACCGATGTTTTTGATAAATTTTCTGGTGAAATGTTTTTGCTGTATTATCATTTGGCAGATATTAGTGTTTCGGTTAACGATTTTCCAACAGCAAGAACAGCAATAGAAAAAGCAGAACGTTTGTTCCGAACTGATTATGACGCTATTATTTGTGAGTCGGTCAAGGGAAAAATAGCTATGTGTGAAGGCAGACATGATGAGGCAATTCATCTGCTGAAAAAAATAGTTGATACATTAAATTTTAAACTGGTAACGAAAGGCTATAAGGATAATGAAGAGTGTTACATGATTGAACAGAATTTAGCGGCAACTCTTAATGACATTGCAATCGCCTATCGAAATAAGGGTGATTTATCAAGTGCAATGATATATACAAAAAAGGCGGTTGATGCCGCCGAAAAGGAACAATTAGAATACGAACGTGCAATTTTCTTGAATCATTGGGCGGATATATTGATTGAAGACGGTTTATTTAGTTCTGCTATTGATAAAGTAATTGTGGCACAAGATATATTCAAGAAAAGGAATGATATGAGTCAATTTATCCATTCTTGTGAATTGCTTGGAGCGGCGTATTTTAGACAGGGGAATTTAACTTTATCACGCAAATCATACCTTGACGCTTTTGATGCGGTGGAAAGAATAGAAGGTAAATTATTTTTCTCTCAAAAGATTGCTCAGTTATCTGCAAAATTAGGCGATGAAAAATCATTGAATGAACAAATTAAATTTATAAGAGAGTTTCAACCTTTTGATGATGCTTGCCCTACATCGGCGTTTGAAAAATGGGCAAAAGATTTACAAATAGCTTGTAGTTATGTTCTGCCGGATGATTTTAAAGATCAACCAGAAACGTTTTTTATGTTTGATGAGGAAAACCCTGATATTGTTAAATGGAAAGAGGAGTTACTAGAAATAGAAAGGTCATCACAGAATGTTGCTGAACGTGATGAAAAAGTGCTGGCTCATCTTATGCAATATTCGGAAGAAGTATCAAAGCAGAAAAAGGATCAATCAAATACGAAATATGGATTAAAGATATTGCAGGCAAAATTAAGTGATAGTAAATCTTTAAGAGAAAAAGCACAACTTATGTATGAAATAGGAGGTTGGTATTATCGTCAACATAATGATGAAGAGGCAGATATATGGATTTTAAAGGCTATGAATGCAGAAGGAGCATCCAAGCATACTGTTATATGGTCAAAAATTACGCATGCACAGATTCTTATGAATAGAGGTACTATAGAAGATGATAATGAGGCGAAAGCTTTTCTAGATGAAGTGATAAGTATAATAGAGGCATCAAAAAAATATGAAGCTATAGCCTTCTGTGAATTTAATAGAGGTCGATTAGAGGCTCGTCAAGGAAATTTTAAATATGCGTTGAAGTTGTTAAAAAAAGCGCATAAAGCACTTGAAGATGGACAAATTGATAATATGGCATTGAGTAAGGAGATAAAAGAAAATTATTCTGATATTAATCAGTATCTTCATTTTGAAGATAATCCTACAGGAGACTTACCATACTTTCAGTCTGAACTTATATTTTTACAAACTTGGTATCCAAAATATTCACAGCAATTATCTGAATATTGGTGGCATTATCGTAGTAATGAACCATTAAACAATATACGAGTATCAAACTTATCAGCGTGTGTGATTTTCTCGGATGATATAGATATCATATACTGGTATTCCGAAGCTTTAAGGTTTCTTTTTGCAAATTGTTTATTTGCACCAAAAGAAAGTTGGAATAACATGGAACACATTGTTAAGAGAACTATTCCAGTTCCTTGCAATACACCATTCCCATATTCGAGACTTATGGTAAATAATAAAAAAATAGATGGAAAAGTATATGGATATCATCAGCAGATTGATGGTTCTGGCCAAACCTATGCTTATACACAACTTCAAGATGACGATTTCTTTGACAAAAATCGCAGTCCAGAACCGATAACTTTATCTTTTTTGGGATATCGTTATCCTGATATTGTTAATGAGATTATTCCTATGGTGGATGAATTTGGCTCTTGTAGATGGTGGATTGGAGCTGAATTTGGAGGATCACCGGATGCACTGATGAATCTTATTTCAAGATTTGGGATTCTTCCAGTGTTTAATTTAAGTGATATAAATGAAGCAAAAGAAATAACTATCTTGCGAAGTGAACGTATTGATATTCCATTTATTACAGATGATAGCAACGTTAAGGAAAGGGTGTACTTACAAGAGCGACTGCGGTATATAACATCAATTTCTGAAAAAATAGCATTATTGGAGGAATTCAGTAAAATAATTAAATTTGTTTGCGATTTGCCTAAGGGAGAATTTCCACTTATAAGTGTTCATCTATCAATTGTACATTTTGGATACCATATATGGTCAGAATCTCCTGTGCAATGCCGTGTTTATCCTGCTGTTATAATTAACCCTGAAGATGAGTGGAGAAATTCGGAAAATGACAAAGTGATTTCCAAAAGTATTGCAATACGCGATGCTGTATGTTTAATGCAAAAACTCTCTTCTTATGCACGTCATACTCACGATGTAGATGAATATTATGTTAGGCAAGACGCATTAAGATTGTTAGAAATAAGTAAGTATATAGATGATGAAGATATAGAGAAAAGTGCGAATAAAATTTTGGCCGCATTAGATGAGTTGAATAGTAGTAAGAATAAATAAGGCAGGGTAAAGTTTTGTTACGGGGGCGATAACCTTGTCATTTAAGGGTGTCTCAGTTTCCGGTGGATAAAATTGCGGAAAGCCCACAAAGCCCGAAAATACGGCATTCTTGGCAGTACATAGGTCTGAAATTTACATTTTTATCTTGTGTTTTTAGGGGCAATTTTACATTCGGGAGTGGGCGAACTTGTGTTCTGGGGTTCTTTTGCCAAATAGTATAAACGATTTGGCGAAAGTCGGATACAATTTGGCGAAAGTGAAACAATTTGGCAAAACCCGGTAGTTTCACCAAATTGTATAGGGTTTTGCTAAATAGTGTATGAGTAAAGCGGTAAAAAGATAGTGGAAAAATGATAAGACAAGGGAAAAGGGCTGTTTCGATAGTCCTTTTTTCATGTTCTAAGATATCACAATTCATTTCTTTATATTTCAAAATTCACAGATATTTTTATAGTGGTTCAGAAAATAATAAGTTGGAAAGCGGGGAAATCAGAGTTAATATGCTTACATGGCGGTTGCCGGTTCCCTGTATCGACTATGTACTGTCTTGTGTGAATATTCTATTCTTGCACCAAGAAACCATGGTTCCGGTAATATGGAAACCGATATTCCGGAGCGGAAACCGCCATTGATTGGCTTGATTACAATTCATAAGAAAATTGAGCGAATGTCAAGCCCAGAGCCGCTTTGCGGGGCGTAAGCCCGCTTTACATCGGTCAAATTTCTTATATCCTGCATAATTGCCAATCGGTTTCCTTATTACCGAACAGTATGGACTTCGAAACCGGAATATTCATTGTGGGCTGCTAAGTACTGATAGTACTTGTTTCGCAACGGCTGAAACAGGCTGAAGAGCGGAGTGTAAAACTCAGCCCCTATTTTTGAATGATAAGTATAGTTTTAGCTGACGAATCGGTAGGATTGCCGGGAAAATATTTTTCACAACAAAACAAGGTCTGTTCACAATTTACCGTATCAGACAAAAACAGTTTTTACGATATAATATAAGCAATGTTGTTTTTTGTCATCTGGAATTGATTGCAGAAAATTTACATAAAGGAGATGTGAACCTATGGAAAACTTTATTGGTTGGACAGATGCTAATGCACAATCCATAAGAGATGCCATTTGTGTGGCAATCTGCGATGATGAGGCATTTATGCTTGAACTGTTGGAGGAAAAAATAAAGAATATGCTCCCTTCTGCGGTAATAGAACAGTTTTCTTCTGGTAGGGAGCTGTTGGAAGGCAATACGCAGGCGGACATTTTATTTCTGGACATACAGATGCCAGAGATGGATGGTATGGAGACGGCAAGGCTTTTTCGCAGGCAGCAGAAGGATACACTCATCATATTTATTACAGCGGCTCCGGAATATGTCTTTCAGGCATTTGACGTAGGGGCGTTTCATTATCTGGTCAAGCCTTTATCTGATGATAAATTCGATGAGGTTTTTGGAAATGCGCTGTTGGGAATCGGACGCAGGAATAAGGGCAGAGATGGGGATGATGGAGACTACATGATGATACAGGCAGGGGGAGTCCATACAAAAATATTGTTTAAGGATATTATCTATGCGGAAGTGTTCAACCGTAAAGTCATCATTCATACCATAAACGGCGATACAGAATATTATGGGAAACTGTCCGATTTGGAGAAAAAAGTTGGAGAGGATTTTTTCAGACCACACAGGTCGTATCTGATTCATTTTAAGTATGTGCTGAGGTATGATGCTGTGTCTGCTGTTATGGAAAACGGGACAGCGTTGATTGCAAAGCAGAATTATCCGAAATTTGTGAAGCAGTATCTGAAATATAACCAGAGGAAAGGAAGGGAGATTAGGTGAGTCTGGTAGAATTATGTTGGAATATTACGTCTTATGTATCAATTATTGTGCAGCTTGGTGTTGCGGGCATATGCTTTGGAATATTTGTATCGCCTTATATGCTGGGCAGAAGCAAAGCGATTAAGGCAGGTACAGTGTATGGTGTGGTGATGATGGTCTTATATATCATGCCGCCCCGGATAGACAATATCCTTGCATATTTCATTGGTACATTAGCGGCATTTGCCGTGATGTGCGTAGAGGACAGGCGCAATATCAACCAAAAGATATTCTTGTCTGTTAATTTTTTTTCACTGCGTTGGCTGTCCGCTTCTATAGCAGGAATTATAGACCATTTTTTTGATATTGTTCTTTTAAACTCGCAGATAGCAGCGAGGTTATGGTTGCATTACGGATTGTATGTGGCAGTAAGAATTCTGGGCATACTGTTTAGTTTTCTGCTTCTGCTGTTATCTATCCAGGCAGTCAACAGGGCGTATGAAAGCAAGGACAGATATATGGAAAGAAGGGAACTTGTGATGCTGACTGTGCCGTCCTTGTCAGGGATAGCCGGTTATGCAATATTCCATTTTTACCAGATTAAATCCGAAATGACGGGATTTTATGATGTACTTTGTTTTTTATACTATCTGATATCCGTAATGGCAATCCTTGTGACAATTATTATCTTCCAGCATTGGAAAACTTCACAGGAAGAACAGTCCGAACATGAACTTTTGGAAAGCCAGATAAACAATATAAAAATGCATATTGAGGGGATTGAAAAGCTGTATGGAGATATCCGTTCCCTGCGCCATGACATGGGAAACCATATCCAGATGATAGAACGTTTGACGGGAACGGAAAACACCGCCGAGGCTTCGGCATATCTTAAGAGACTGAAAATAGAATGGCAGGAACTTACACCCGAGATTAGGACAGGAAATCCGGTTACGGATATGATTCTTTTAGAAAAGAAGAAAGAGGCTCAGATGCGTGGAATCCGATTTGAAAGCGACTTCCGTTATCCAGAAAATACAAAACTGGATGCCTTTGATGTCAGCGTCATTTTGTATAATGCTTTGAATAACTGCATGGAGTCGGTAAATGGGGAAAATCCGTATATCAGGATTCAGGCATTCCGCAAGAACAGTATTTTTATGCTGATTATCAGCAACAGCTTTGAAGGGAAACTTCCCATCAATCCAACAGACGGATTTCCATACACGACAAAAAAAAGCGGCGGGCATGGAATCGGTTTAAAGAATATGCTCAGGGTGGCTAAGAAGTATATGGGGGATTTGTCATTTGAACAAAATAAGAATGAGGTTACGGTAGGGATTATGCTTCAGATTGCGTAAGGGGTTTACAACGGAATGAGGGTGACTCACAACATGGTGCTTTATCCGTACAAATGATATCCCGATAAAATTGATAGAGAGCAGGAGTTTTTTATATGTGAAATGGCTTTCAAAATATTTTTTAAGGAGGACAGGTACAATGAAAATTAATGGTATCAGTGGATCAAACGCACAAATGGGGCAGATGGGAATGAATCAGGCAACAGACTCATACAGCCGGAATATCCAGAACCAGATTGCCAACGCACAGAAGCAGTTGCAGGAACTTTCTTCTAATGAGGAAATGACATTAGAAGAAAAGATGAAAAAACGGCAGGAGATACAGCAGCAGATTAGTGACCTGAATATGCAGTTAAGGCAGCATCAGATGGAACAGCGAAAAGAAAAACAGCAGGAGAGAGCTTCCTCGAAGGACAATCTGCCCGGCGGGGTGAAAACAAAAGCAGGAGAAAAAGCCGCAGGACTGTCACAGGCGAGCATGACAGCAATGCTTTCTGCGGATACATCTATCAAGCAGGCAAGAGTGCAGGGTGGCGTGGCAACAAAACTGGAAGGCAGGGCGAATGTCCTGAAAGCAGAAGTCAAGCAGGGTGGAGGAAATGTGGAAGCCAAGAAAGAGGAAATTGCGGAACTGGAGCAGAAAGCGGAGAATGCAACAGTTTCACAAATGAATACGCTCGCAGAGGCAAATAAAGTTATGGAAGAAGCTGCCGTGGCAGAGCGCAATGAAAATAAGACTTCTGGTACAAAAGAGGAAAAAACATATCGGGCAGAAAATACAACCGAAAAGGCAGAGGAAAGCAGTACAAACGGAGAAAATGCACAGGATAGTGTATCTGGCATCGGATTACAGACAGGAAATGCGGAGGATGTACAGCGGGATGACAGCACACGGACGGAAAACATACAACCTGTTGAAACAGTCGTTCCAGAAGCTGCAACAGCACAGGCGGCAGTTTATACCCATGTTGATGTCCGCTTATAAGGGAGGAAAAGCGTATGTCAGAAATTAACAGTTTTAGCGACTATGCAAGCAGATATAACACCAATATGGATTTTTCAACGTTGTTTGGCGGCGGCGCTCCCTATATAGACAGCGGCATGGGCGGAGTCAACGTATCTGATTATGCAATGATTAAAAATGGCAGTTATAGAAAGTTGATGAAAGCGTACTATGCAAAGCAGGATGCGGATAAGCTGTCGCAGACAGGGGATTCCTCCAAAACGCTAACGTTAATGCGTTCCAGTGCGGATTCATTGAAAAAGTCTGCGGAGGCGTTAGGCAATACCTCACTTTATGAAAAAAAGAAATTCAAGAAAAAAGATGAGGAAACAGGGGAAGAAACCGAGGTCGAGGATTATGACTGGGATGCTATCGCAAAGGCGGTCAAATCATTTGTTGACGATTATAATACCGTGGTTGAGCAGGCGGGAAATTCAGAAACGAAGAATGTGCTGCGCAACGCAGCATGGATGACCAGCATAACGGAAAAGGCAGGCAACCTGCTCTCAAAAGCAGGCATCACTGTCGGCAAAGGCAATAAGCTGGAGTTTGACGAGGATGCCCTGAAGAAAAAGACAGCTTTAGGGAAAAGCGGAATTGAGTTTGATAATATCTCTACTTTAAAATCCCTGTTTATCGGATATGGTTCCTTTGGCAGCCGGATTTCGCAGAAGGCATCCGCTATTTCCAGTGCGGCGGCGAGGACAAGAGGCGTTGATAAGACTTATAACAAGAACGGTGCTTATACCGACACAATCTCGAAGCTGTTCCAAAGTACAATTGATGAGAGAGTGGGCAGTAAAGACAAGGATAAGGTAACGGATAAATCCTATTGGGAACAGAAATTGAAAGAAGAAAAAGCAAAGGATAAAACCGGGAACAAAGACAAGGCTGATTGACTTCCACAGTGTGAAACGGGAACTGAAAAAGTATATTTTTCAGTTCCCCTATGTTTATTAGTACACCGTGCAATAAATAACCGGTTATATTGTGTCGGATAAATTCTTGAGGGTACATGACAAAAACAGGAGGTGTACTGGGTGGCATTGAGGATTTCAGCAGTGCAAAGCCTTTATTAGATCAGGTGTGGTAAAGTATAAGAGGATAGATGTTTTAATAGCGGACTTATATGCTGTAGAAAAATGAAATCAGGAGGTTGATGTTATGGCGATGGAGATTACAAGTAATTACAATGCATACGAAAGTACATATGCGGCACAGAAACAGGAGACAGCAAAGAATCAGGCTGCGTCAGGAAAGGAAACATTAGAAATGGTGGTCGCACAGAAAAAATTCACTGTAGGAAATGGCAAGGCAAAAAGTACTACAGACTATGCGAAGAAATTGGAAAAACTTGTTCCAAGCGTAGATTTTAAGGTCGGAAATGTCTGCTCATCAGCCAATAGCGGCAAGTCATTGACCGTTAATCCAAAACTTTTGGAAAAAATGCAGAATGATCCCGAAAAAGAGAAGGAAATGAAAGACATGATAAAAGGCGTTGAGTCTATGTCTAAATTGGCAGAAAGCATGGCGAAAGCCAGTGGCTGGACTATAGTGTATCAGCACAGTTATATTGATGAGAACGGAAAATATTATTGCAGAATGCAAGGCAGAAACGATGGTATGTTAAAATTGAGCGATAAGCTCCGGGAAGAAAGGAGGAAAAATTCGGAAAAGCTGATTGAAAAGTCAAAAGAAAAAGCGACAGAAAAATGGGAAGCATTAGTGGAAAATAAAGCTGAAACAGAGGATAAGAAAACAGATGGAGAGCAGGAAAAAGCAGGCATTATCATCGTCAAGGAGAATACGCCGCTGGAAAAAGTGGAACAGATGCTTTTAGAGAAATTAGAGAATTCCGAAAACGGAGAAATTTATCTTGATAATGATGATATGCAGAAAGCTATTGAAGTAGCAAAGGATCAGGAAGAAGAACAAACAGGTAAAAGGCAAAGCAATCATGCAAATACAGTTGGCACAAATCTGGATTTGCAGATATAAGAGTGGGCATGGTTATGGGCTTAAAGGCATAACAGGAAAGGAATTTCAAATTTTAAGGTCAAAGAAAAAAATATATATTTTTGAAGGCGTACTGCGTTTTGTTATAATGGTGAAATTGCAATACACCTTATTATATGCTTGATGGCTCATTCAGCGGGAACAAGGAAACTATGAGGCAGTTGAAAAACTGTTTAAAAAGATATATCTATACTATGGCGTCATCATCGAAGATATAAAAAATGAGTGGAATGGATATTACAGGAATTGTAAATGTGTATGACGGGAATGGTGACGAGATACCGACCTATACTGCGGGCGTGGGCTGGCATGAGAAGGAATCAAAAGCGGAAAGAAAGTACATGGGGCTTTGTAGGCAGCTTACTATGATGCGTTCCGGGCGACAAGGCAAAAGATCAATGCTGACGTTGCTGGTATGGAAGTACAGGGTAGATTTGACGCGAGGGCATGAGAAGAATACATAAAGCACAAACGATAAAAGGGAATCAAGCGGACGATAGGTACACCTTGCTTGATTCCCTTGTTACATATCAGTGCGGGGAGGCGGTTGTCAATGGAAAAGGTGAAATGCCCGAACCCTAAGTGTGGGCGGCGTATCTTTGACATTGAGGAGATGCCGCCGGGGAAGCTGGTGTTGGAAATAAGGTGTAGTCACTGTGGGGAGGTCGTCCGGGTGGGATATAATCCGGGGAAGGTACATAAGAAAAACAGACGTCAGGAGTGAAGTTCTGCCATTTTTTTGTATAGGCCGTGATTAGGAATGCGTCCTGTGGGCATACTTACAGTATACATGGTAATTTATGGAAATTACCACTGTAAGGATGCCTGCGCAGGGCTGTTCCGCTGATCATGGTTAGAAATCCAGAAGTGGCTGTGGGAGGAATTGAGAGATGTGCAAAATAAGGTGTCCGTTGTGCCGGAAGAGGATCTGCGAGATTATCGCCACTGCGGAAGGAAGGACAGTTATAGTGTTGAAATGTCCTTACTGCGGGAGGACAGTCAGGCTGGAATGGCTGATACAGACCTCATTGAAAATGAAATAATGTTTACTCAAAATGAGCGAGCGGCCAAGTTGCGAGCTGCGAAGGGCCGGAGTAAAGCTAGAGACCAATACCTTAGCTTACTCCGGCCTTTTTTACGTTTCTAGGTAGT
>ERZ808051.1882-NODE-1882-length-12225-cov-3.421798_pt1 | contig 12225 bp, 22 predicted proteins | sample MGYA00380199_ERZ808051 | MGnify/ENA primary metagenome ERZ808051 (study PRJEB31490, sample SAMN06133391) | mouse gut metagenome | isolation source: J11 | host: mice | place: China: Chengdu | collected 2015-05 ...
AGATTACCGTAAGGCACCATGGCGGCGGTTCCAGAAGAAAATACAGATTGGTTGATTTTAAGAGGAGAAAGGATGCCATCCCGGCGAAAGTCTTAACGATCGAGTACGATCCGAACAGGACGGCGAACATCGCGCTGATCTGCTATGCGGACGGTGAGAAATCCTATATCCTTGCACCGAACGGCCTGAAGGTCGGCGACATGGTAATGAACGGCGAGACCGCTGAGGTTAAGCTTGGGAACTGCCTGCCGTTGCAGAACATCCCGGTCGGCTCGGAGATCCACAATATTGAGCTTTATCCTGGCAAGGGCGGCCAGCTCGTCCGCTCCGCAGGCAATTCGGCACAGCTTATGGCAAAGGAAGGTAAGTACGCGACTCTGCGTCTGCCGTCCGGCGAGATGAGGCTCGTCCCGATTATCTGCCGCGCGACCATCGGCCAGGTAGGAAATATCGACCACGAGTTGATTAATATCGGTAAAGCAGGACGCAAGCGCCATATGGGCATCCGCCCGACCGTCCGTGGTTCCGTTATGAACCCGAATGACCATCCGCACGGCGGCGGCGAGGGCAAGACCGGTATCGGCCGTCCTGGTCCTGTAACCCCTTGGGGCAAGCCTGCGCTCGGTCTTAAAACCCGCAAGAAGAATAAGCACTCCAACAAGCTTATTATCAGAAGACGCGACGGCAAGGTATTAGCGAAATAGTTTAAAGGAGGTTAAACCGATATGAAACGTTCATTAAAAAAGGGACCTTTCGCGGATGAGCATTTACTTAAGAAGGTTGATGCGGTGATTAAGTCGGGTGACAAGCAGGTAATCAAGACCTGGTCGCGCCGCTCCACGATCTTCCCGCAGATGGTTGGTCTTACGATTGCCGTTTACGACGGGAGAAAGCATGTCCCGGTTTATATTACCGAGGACATGGTTGGCCACAAGCTCGGTGAGTTTGTAGCGACAAGGACATTCCGCGGACATGGAAAGGATGAGAAGAAGGGCAAGAAATAATTTCTGCCCTCCCCATCCGGGACAGTTTTAGATGATAGATAAGCAAAAATCCTGCACTTTTATGGGCAGCGTTTTTGCTGGAAGCAACCAGAAACGGAGAACCGTTTAAATTTGAAAGGAGGGTTTCATCCATGGCGAAAGGACATAGATCCCAGATCAAGAGAGAGAGAAATGCGAACAAGGACCAAAGGCCGTCCGCAAAGCTTTCTTACGCAAGAGTTTCCGTACAGAAGGCATGTTTCGTACTCGACGCGATCAGAGGCAAGGATGTGGCGACAGCACTTGGTATCCTGGCATATAACCCAAGATACGCTTCAACTTTAATAGAGAAACTACTGAAATCAGCGATTGCGAATGCAGAGAACAACAATGGTATGGACGTTAACAAGCTCTATATCCAGGAGTGCTATGCAAACTGCGCACCGACGATGAAGAGAATCCATCCGAGGTCACAGGGCAGGGCTTACCGGATCTTAAAGAGAATGAGCCACATCACTATTGTGTTGAATGAGAGATAAGGAGGACAATCATGGGACAGAAAGTTAATCCTCATGGCTTGAGAGTCGGTGTGATCAGCGACTGGGATTCCAGATGGTATGCGGAGGCTGATTTCGCTGATAATTTGGTGGAAGATTACAAGATCAGGAAATACCTCAAGAAGAGGTTGTACAGCGCATCCGTTGCAAGGATCGATATCGAGCGCGCTTCCGACAAGTTAAAGGTGATTATCTACACCGCAAAGCCGGGCGTTGTCATCGGTAAGGCCGGAGCGGAGATCGAAGTGTTAAAGGGTGAGCTGGCAAAGTTCACGGACAAGAAGCTCAACATTGAGATCAAGGAGATCAAGAAGCCTGACTTAAATGCCCAGCTTGTAGCAGAGAATATTGCCGGACAGCTCGAGAACCGTATCTCTTTCCGCCGCGCTATGAAATCGGCGATGTCAAGAACCATGAAGGGCGGCGCAAAGGGTATTAAGACGCTTGCTTCCGGCCGTCTTGGCGGTGCTGATATGGCTCGTTCGGAGTCCTATAACGAGGGGACGATCCCGCTTCAGACACTCCGCGCGGATATCGATTATGGTTTCGCGGAGGCGAACACGACTTATGGTAAGGTAGGCGTTAAGGTTTGGATTTACCACGGTGAAGTACTTCCAACAAAAGCATCAAAAAAGGAAGGGAGCGATAAATAATGTTAATGCCAAAAAGAGTAAAGCGTCGTAAGCAGTTCCGTGGCAGCATGACAGGAAAGGCTTTGAGGGGCAACAAGATCACGAACGGCGAGTACGGTATCATCGCTATGGAGCCGGCGTGGATCAAGTCCAACCAGATTGAGGCAGCCCGTATCGCCATGACGCGTTATATCAAGCGTGGTGGCCAGGTTTGGATCAAGATTTTCCCGGATAAGCCGGTGACGACGAAGCCGGCAGAAACCCGAATGGGTTCCGGTAAAGGTTCTTTGGAATACTGGGTAGCAGTTGTAAAGCCGGGCCGCGTTATGTTTGAGATCGCAGGCGTGACCGAGGAGATCGCAAGGGAAGCACTCCGTCTTGCGTCCCACAAGTTACCGGTTAAGTGCAAGATCGTTTCCCGCGCTGATTTAGAAGGAGGTGCTGGCAGTGAAAACAAATAAATACGTAGAAGAATTAAGGAACAAGTCAGCAGCTGAATTGAATGAGGAACTGGTGAACGCGAAGAAGGAGCTGTTTAATTTAAGGTTCCAGAACGCGACGAACCAGCTTGATAATACAAGCAGGATCAAGGAAGTCAGAAGGAATATTGCAAGGATTCAGACCGTGATTTCCGCACAGGGCAAATAATTGGGCTGGCCGTAAGGCGTGGCAGGAAGGAGAATTACCGTGGAAGAAAGAAATCTTCGTAAAACCCGTATCGGCAAGGTAGTAAGCGATAAGATGGATAAGACCATTGTGGTCGCTGTAGTAGATAATGTAAAGCATCCTCTTTATGGGAAGATCGTGAAAAGAACTTACAAGCTCAAGGCGCATGACGAGAACAACGAGTGCAAGATGGGCGACAGGGTGAAGGTCATGGAAACGAGGCCGCTCTCTAAGGATAAGAGATGGAGACTTGTTGAGATTGTAGAGAAAGCGAAGTAGATTCGCTTAGCGAAATAGATTCGTTTAGCGAAGTAATTTCGCTTGGGCGGGATAAATTCGTTTTATAAGGAAATTCGAAAGGAGTATCTGACATGGTACAATCAGAAACCAGGCTGAAGGTTGCTGACAATACCGGTGCGAAGGAACTGCTTTGCATCCGTGTAATGGGCGGCTCAACCAGAAGATATGCAAATATTGGCGATATCATTGTTGCTTCGGTCAAAGATGCAACACCGGGCGGCGTTGTAAAGAAGGGTGATGTTGTCAAGGCGGTCGTTGTCCGCACGGTGAAGGGCGCGCGCCGCAAGGACGGCTCCTACATCCGTTTCGACGAGAATGCGGCTGTCATCATCAAAGAAGACAAGAACCCGAGAGGAACCCGTATTTTTGGGCCGGTAGCAAGGGAGCTTCGCGAGAAGCAGTTCATGAAAATTGTTTCATTAGCACCAGAAGTACTTTAAGGAGGTGACGACGTGGCAACAGCAAAGATTAAGAAGGGTGATACCGTAAAGGTTATCGCCGGCAAGGATAAAGGCAAGGAAGGGAAAGTTGTTTCCGTTTCCGCAGGCAAGGTTGTCGTTGAGGGTGTCAATACCGTAACGAAACATGCGAAGGCATCCCAGGCGAACCCACAGGGCGGGATTATCCATAAGGACGCACCGATTGACGCATCGAACGTTATGTATGTACACAAGGGCAAGGCAACGAGGGTCGGTTTTACAGTGAAGGACGGCAAGAAGGTACGCGTTGCGAAATCGACCGGTGAGGTTATCGATTAATTTTGGGAGAGGAGGTCACCAAGTTGGCTCGTTTAAAAGAAACTTATCAGAATGAGATCGCTCCGGCTATGCAGAAGAAGTTTGGCTACAAGAACGTAATGCAGATACCGAAGCTTGACAAGATTGTGATCAACATGGGTGTGGGCGAAGCGAAGGAGAATGCCAAGGCGCTTGAGTCCGCAGTGAAGGACATGGAGATTATCGCAGGCCAGAAGCCGGTTATCACGAAGGCTAAGAAGTCCATTGCGAACTTCAAGATCAGGGAGGGGCTTGCCATCGGATGTAAGGTTACACTGCGCGGCAGCAAAATGTATGAGTTCGCAGACCGTTTGATTAACCTTTCCTTACCGCGTGTCCGCGACTTCCGCGGCGTAAACCCGAACGCGTTTGACGGCAGGGGCAACTATGCGCTGGGTATCAAGGAGCAGTTGATTTTCCCGGAGATCGAGTACGATAAGGTGGATAAGGTCAGGGGTATGGACGTAATCTTCGTGACAACCGCAAAGAGTGACGAGGAAGCACGCGAGTTACTGACACTGTTCGGAATGCCATTCAGCAAATAGTCAGGAGGAAAATTTTATGGCAAAAACATCGATGAAGATCAAACAACAGCGCAAGCAGAAATTCTCTTGCAGGGAATATAACCGCTGTAGAATCTGTGGAAGGCCACATGCATATTTAAGAAAATACGGAATTTGCAGGATCTGCTTCCGTGAGTTAGCGTACAAGGGCGAGATACCAGGCGTTAAGAAGGCAAGCTGGTAAAGGTTAGAAAGGAGGCAAACTATTATGGCAACGAGCGATCCGATTGCAGATATGCTTACGAGAATCCGCAATGCAAACACTGCGAAACATGATACTGTAGATGTCCCGGCTTCGAAGATGAAGATTTCCATCGCGGAGATCCTTTTGAAGGAGGGGTACATCAAGAGTTTTGAGATCGAGGAAGTCGGCGGTTTCAAGAACATCCATATTACCCTGAAGTATGGCAAGGATAAGAACACAAAGATTATCACCGGTTTAAAGAGGATTTCCAAGCCTGGTCTTCGCGTATATGCGGGCAAGGAAGATTTACCGAGGGTGCTCGGCGGCCTGGGTACCGCAATTATCTCCACGAACAAGGGTGTGCTGACCGATAAGGAAGCGCGCAAGGAGAATGTTGGCGGTGAGGTGCTGGCATTTATCTGGTAAGATAAATTCATCTGGTAAGATAAATTAATCTGTAAGATAAGTTTACCTGGTAGGATAAATTTATCTAGTAATAGAAGTTTGTCCGTAAAGATAGATTCATCTGTCAGATCATTTACCCGGTAAGACAATTTATATTGTGGGTGGGTTTGTCTGGCAGGATTGGCTGTTTGATGAAGCAAAATTGTTTGTCGGGATGAATTCCTGCAGGCAGGAAACTGTTAAGATGAAAGATTTTGATAGAGATTGTGCATTGGGATGGGCTTGTCTTTAAGGGATGGGCTGGTTGTCAATGCGGATATAGGACGGGCATCCCACACGGGAGCAGTCTTTGAGAAAAATTACCGCAAAAGTGCGGCAGAAGTATTCCTGGCACGGAAAGGAAGTCGTTTCGGGAGCCCTTATCCCATTCGATACTCTTTTCTACGGGGGACAGTGAGGGACTGTCAAACATTATATTAAGGAGGTACGGGCATGTCACGTATAGGGAAGATGCCAATCGCGGTTCCGGCCGGTGTTACGGTTGAGATTGCAGAAAATAATAAAGTGACTGTGAAAGGTCCGAAGGGAACACTTGAGAGGGTGTTGCCGGCAGAGATGGAAATAAAGCTTGAAGGCGCAGAGATTGTTGTTACAAGGCCGAATGATTTAAAGAGGATGAAGTCGCTCCACGGCCTGACAAGGACGCTGATTGCCAATATGGTAACCGGTGTGACATCCGGCTACGAGAAGATTCTTGAAATTAACGGCGTGGGCTACCGTGCGGCTAAGTCCGGCAAGGAACTCACACTGACATTAGGATATTCCCATCCGGTTGTTATGGTGGACCCGGAAGGGCTTGAAACGATCCTTGAAGGTCAGAACAAAATTACCGTCAAGGGTATCGATAAAGAAAAAGTTGGCCAATACGCTGCTGAAATCAGAGATAAGAGAAGACCGGAGCCGTACAAGGGCAAGGGTATCAAGTATGCTGATGAGGTTATCCGTCGTAAAGTTGGTAAGACTGGTAAGAAGTAAAAGGAGGCGTGAAAGATGGTTAGTAAAATATCAAGAAGTGAAGTTCGTATTAAAAAGCATAACAGAATGCGCAATCGTTTCGCCGGCACTCCTGAAAGACCACGTTTAGCTGTTTTCAGAAGCAATAACCACATGTACGCACAGGTGATCGACGATACTGTAGGGAACACTTTGGTTGCAGCTTCCACCCTGGATAAGGAAGTAAAAGCTGAGCTTGAGAAGACCAATGATGTTGCTGCCGCTGCATACTTGGGGAAGGTAATTGCAAAAAAGGCACAGGAAAAAGGCATTACCGAGGTTGTATTTGACAGAGGCGGTTTCATTTATCAGGGGAAGGTTCAGGCATTAGCTGAGGCAGCGCGTGAAGCTGGCCTCAATTTCTAGGCAAGGAGGAGAACACATGAAACGTACAATCATTGATGCCAGTCAGTTCGAATTGGAAGATAAAGTAGTTTCGATCAAGCGTGTAACGAAGGTTGTAAAGGGTGGCCGCAATATGCGTTTTACCGCCCTGGTTGTTGTCGGTGACAAGAACGGCCATGTCGGTGCAGGTCTTGGCAAGGCAGCCGAAATCCCGGAAGCAATCCGCAAGGGGAAAGAGGATGCCATGAAAAAGTTGATCGAGCTGCCTTTGGATGAGAACGGCAGCGTCCCACATGATTTTCTCGGAAAGTTCGGCAGCGCGAGTGTGCTGTTAAAGAAGAGCCCGGAAGGTACTGGTATCATTGCGGGCGGTCCTGCACGTAATGTGCTTGAGCTTGCAGGATTTAAGAATATCCGTACAAAGTCGCTTGGTTCCAACAATAAGCAGAATGTCGTCCTCGCTACCATCAACGGTCTTTCCCAGTTAAAGACCCCGGAGGAAGTGGCAGCACTTCGCGGGCTTTCGGTTGAGGAGCTTTTAGGCTAATTTCTTTTAGCGGCCGGTGGCGGTTGTTGCTGGCACCGGCAGAAGATTGGAGGAAAAAAATGGCAGAGAAATTAAAAATTACCTTGAAGAAGTCCACCATCGGCGCGATTCCTAAGCACAGGCGCACTGTTACTGCCCTGGGTTTAAAGAAGCTTAACAGCACCGTGGAATTGCCGGACAATGCTTCCGTAAGGGGCATGGTGGCACAGGTAAAGCATTTGGTTAAGGTGGAAGAAATCTAAAAACAGGTAAGGAGGTGCAACGATGAATTTATCAGATTTAAGACCGGCAAAAGGTTCAAAGCAGGGCGACAAGTTCCGTAAAGGCCGTGGACATGGTTCAGGAAACGGAAAAACCGCAGGCTATGGCCACAAGGGTCAGAAAGCGCGTTCTGGTGCTCCAAGGACAGGCTTTGAAGGTGGTCAGATGCCTTTGTACAGGAGACTTCCTAAGAGAGGTTTCCACAACAGGAACACGAAGGAAATCGTAGCTGTAAATGTAGATATGTTGAACAGGTTTGAAGACGGCGCAGAGGTTACGGCTGAAACTCTGGTAGCACTCGGTGTTATCAGCAATCCAAAAGACGGAGTAAAGATTCTTGGAAATGGAGAGTTAACTAAGAAGCTTAATGTCAAAGTATCCGCTTACAGCGCGAGCGCTATGGAGAAGATTAAGGCACTTGGTGGAAATGCAGAGGTGATCTAATATGTTTAAAACGCTTAGAAACGCCTTTAAGATCAAGGATATCCGCGCAAAGCTGCTTTTTACGCTGATTGCGCTGCTTATCGTCAGGCTCGGGTGTCTGATCCCGGTGCCTGGCGTGGACCGCGATTATTTCCAGCTATGGCTGGATTCTACGATGGGAGATAACTTAGGTTTTCTTGATGCGTTGACAGGTGGTTCTTTTACAGAAATGTCCATTTTTGCATTGAACATTTCCCCGTATATCACTTCCTCCATTATCATGCAGCTTCTTACCATTGCCATCCCTAAGCTCGAAGAGCTCCAGAAGGATGGCGAGGAGGGCAGGAAAAAGATCGCTGAGATTTCAAGATACCTCACGATTGGGCTTGCCATTATCGAGTCGGTTGCCATGACAATCGGCTTTAACAATACGAACGGTGTGTTGAGAAGCGGAAGCCTCTTTACAAACATCGTTGTAATTACAGTTTCCTTCACGGCTGGTTCCGCGTTCTTGATGTGGCTTGGGGAGCGCATTACCGAGAAGGGTGTTGGAAACGGTATTTCCATGATCCTTTTGTTTAATATTGTGGCGAAAATGCCATCCGATATCAGCAACCTGGTTGAGCGTTTTGTTACCGGCGCGGGCAGTGTCGGCATGGGGATTGTCGGCGCGGTTGTAATCGTGGCTGTCATCGTAGTAACAATTGTCCTGATTGTTCTGTTACAGGACGCACAGAGAAAAATTTCCGTGCAGTATGCGAAAAAGGTGCAGGGTCGGAACATGGTTGGCGGGCAGTCTTCCTTTATCCCGTTAAAGGTAAATACAGCGGGCGTTATTCCGGTTATCTTTGCAGTGTCCCTGTTGCAGTTCCCGATTATCATCTCTTCTTTCTTCGGTGTGTATGGGGAGCGTTCCACATTATGGCGCAAGATTTTGTATATGTTCGACCAGAGGCACTGGTTTAACTTTGACAGTTTCGGCGAATTCAAGTATACGCTTGGCGCAGTGCTTTATATCGCAATGATCATTTTCTTCGCATATTTTTATACTTCCATCACCTTTAACCCGATGGAGATTGCGAATAACATGAAAAAGCAGGGTGGCTTCATCCCAGGTATCCGTCCGGGCAGACCGACGACAGAGTATTTAAATAAGGTATTGAATTACATTATTTTTATCGGTGCGATCGGTCTTACCATTGTAGCAGTTATTCCTATTTTCTTTGCGGGTGCATTTGGTGCCAGTGTAAACTTCGGTGGTACTTCGCTGATTATCGTGGTTGGTGTCGTACTTGAAACACTCAAGCAGATTGAGTCCCAGATGTTAGTGCGCCACTATAAAGGATTTTTGAACGATTAACACAATCCAAACTTCAGGGTGGGGCAAATATGTTCCGCCCTGTTTGGGTCTTTAACACCCCACCTTATCTATAGTGTTTAATGGCAAGTCCGTGTCCGCGTGGCATCCATGGATTTGGCAGGTGCAAAGCCGCGCAGAAATGAGGGAAAGAATGAAAATTGTTATGTTGGGTGCGCCTGGTGCAGGCAAGGGGACACAGGCTAAAATGATCGCGGCAAAATATGGTATCCCGCATATTTCTACCGGTGATATTTTCCGCGCAAATATCAAGAATGGTACGGAACTTGGCAGGAAAGCGAAAACCTATATGGATCAGGGGGCGCTTGTGCCGGATGAACTAACACTTGAACTGATTATGGATCGGTTTGGCCAGGATGACTGCAAGAACGGCTATGTGCTTGATGGTTTCCCGCGCACCATCCCGCAGGCAGAAGCGCTAAGAAAGGCTCTGGCAGAAAAGGGCGATAAGCTGGATTATGCAATCAATGTGGAAGTGCCGGACGAGAATATCGTAAACCGTATGTCCGGAAGGCGCGCGTGCCTTTCCTGCGGCGGTACTTACCATGTTGTGTACAATCCGACAAAGGTGGAAGGAATCTGCGATGCCTGCGGCGGCGAGCTCGTATTGAGGGATGATGACAAGCCGGAAACCGTTGCAAAGAGGCTTGATGTATATCATACCCAGACACAGCCGCTTATCGATTTCTATGCCGGGGAGAAGATCTTAAAAGAGGTGGACGGCACGAAGGATGTAGCAGAAGTATTTGACGCTATCACGGCGATTCTTGCCGGATCGGTTGATGCCTAATCTGGAGGCGTGCAATGTCGGTATCGATAAAGTCAGAAAAAGAGCTTGCGCGTATGCGCGAGGCAGGAAAAATTCTTTCCGAGGTGCATGACTGCCTGGCGGATATTATTGTGCCGGGTATTACAACAAAGGAGCTTGACCGCAGGGCGTTTGAAATTATACACGCCCATGGCTGCACACCGTCCTTCTTAAATTATAACGGTTTCCCGGCTTCCATCTGCGCTTCGGTCAACGAGGAGGTTATCCACGGGATACCGGATAAAAAGCGGGTGTTAAAGGAAGGGGATATTATCAGCATTGACGCTGGGGTGATCTATGAGGGCTACCATTCGGATGCGGCGCGCACCCATGCGGTCGGACAGATATCACCTGAGGCTGCAAAGCTGATAGAGGTCACAAAGCAGAGCTTCTTTGAGGGTATAAAGTATGCCAGGGCAGGTTGTCACCTGTTTGAGATTTCAGCCGCCATCGAGGATTATGTTGTGGCGAACGGATATAGCTGCGTGCGCGACTATGTCGGGCATGGTGTCGGCGCGAAACTGCATGAGGAGCCGGAAGTGCCGAATTTCCACCAGAAGCGGCGCGGCATAAAACTGGTGCCGGGGATGACGCTTGCCATTGAGCCGATGGTCAATATGGGAAGACCGGAGGTGTATGTGCTGGAAAATGACTGGACGGTGGTAACGGAGGACGGGACACTCTCCGCACATTATGAGAACACCATCCTGATTACGGAAAAAGAGCCGGAAATCCTGTCATTAAATTAAAAGGCGGCATAACCGTGAAACGCTGCGGTGCTGTTTCCAGATTGAAAATTGCATGGGATGGAAATGGCCGGAATAAAAATATCATAAAGAAATCACAGAGAACTGGAAAGGAGAATTCCATGTCGAAATCGGATGTAGTAGAGATTGAGGGAACCGTAGTAGAGAAGCTGCCGAACGCAATGTTCCAGGTGGAACTTGAAAATGGTCACCGTGTGCTGGCGCATATCAGCGGCAAGCTGCGCATGAACTTTATAAAGATTGTGCCGGGCGACAAGGTAACACTTGAGTTGTCGCCATATGACCTTACGAAAGGACGCATTATCTGGAGGGACAAATAAGAAACGGGGAGGGGCTGCCTTAAAAAGCCCCTCCCCGTGGGCATTCTGCCTAAAAATCCCATGAAAAATTGTTTAAAAATTGGAAAAATTGTTCTTGCATTTCCTGTCCGCTTTTGTTATAATAATAAGCGGACTTTTTTCGAAAGGAGTGAAAGAGATGAAGGTTAGATCTTCCGTGAAACCGATTTGCGAAAAATGCAAAATCATCAAGAGAAAAGGCGCGATCCGCGTGATCTGCGAAAACCCGAAACACAAGCAAAGACAGGGCTAAATCCAATTGCAATGTCTTGGCAAAGAGCATTGCAATTGTTTCTATATATGGAAACAGTTCTTGCTTTCTGTGTTACAATTATCCGTCATATCAACGTTCTGGGCCTTTAGCAAGCCTGTTTTTGCGGATACGCCATCCAAAAAAGACGTGCGGGACGGATAAAATTGTGATATTGTGGGGTGGTGCAGCATTGCGTAAAGTGCTGCGGGCTGCCTTTAGCCGGGCAACGGGCTTTTTATCCCGGCTTTCAGTTCCGGCGGGACCGGGCTGTCACAATTTAAAGCGGCTGATGTGATACCAGCCCGTTTTGCCCAGCAGGGCACCCGTGTGAGGACACGCGGGGCAGGGTTGTACGTCACAAAAAAGTATTATCTTACTAATTTTTACAATCAATCAAATTTTATGGAGGTGCAATACACATGGCTCGTATTAGTGGTGTAGACTTACCTAGGGAGAAGCGTGTGGAGATCGGGCTTACTTATGTATATGGTATTGGTCGGGTAAGCTCAAACCGTATCCTTGCAAAAGCGAATGTAAATCCGGATACCCGTGTCCGTGACCTTACGGATGAAGAAGTAGCCAGAATCCGTGATGTCATCGATGAGACGATGATGGTGGAAGGTGATTTAAGACGCGAGATCGCGATGAATATTAAGAGATTACAGGAAATCGGATGCTACAGGGGAATCCGTCACAGGAAGGGGCTTCCTGTCCGCGGCCAGAAGACAAAGACGAACGCCAGGACCAGGAAGGGACCAAAGCGCACCGTAGCAAACAAGAAGAAGTAATAATATCCGGTAATGCGCAAAACTAAAACAGCATGTGACCGGACAGTACCGCAGAGGAATTTATGGGAGCGTAAGCGGACAGAAATTACTCTGCTTTTACGGTATGGAAGGGAACATGCGGAACTAAAACAGCATGTGACCGGACAGTACCGCAGAGGAATTTATGGGAGCGTAAGCGGACAGAAATTACTCTGCTTT
>ERZ808051.1884-NODE-1884-length-12217-cov-27.081466_pt1 | contig 12217 bp, 11 predicted proteins | sample MGYA00380199_ERZ808051 | MGnify/ENA primary metagenome ERZ808051 (study PRJEB31490, sample SAMN06133391) | mouse gut metagenome | isolation source: J11 | host: mice | place: China: Chengdu | collected 2015-05 ...
TTCCGCAATAAGAAAGGTGTCACGCAAAAGTATCTCGGTCAGGTGGTGGGGTTCCCGGAACGCTCCGCCGATGTGCGTATGGCGCAGTATGAAACCGGGAGCCGCACCCCCAAGGCCGACCTGACCAGGACGCTGGCGGGCTTCTTTGAAGTCTCCACCGACGCCTTGACCGTTCCTGACATAGACAGCGACATTGGCCTCATGCACACCCTCTTTGCACTGGAGGACATACGGGGCCTTACCATCGGAGAGATTGACGGCGAAATCTGTCTGAAGCTGGACAAGTCCAAAGGCAAGACCTATGTTGATATGCTTGAAATGCTGTCTGCCTGGGCGGAGCAAGCCAAGAAGCTGGAGGCTGGGGAGATCACCAGGGAGGACTACGACCGCTGGCGTTACAACTACCCCAAGTACGACACCACCCGGAAATGGGTCAAAGTCCCCTCCAAGGAATTGAGCGACTTCCTTGTAGAAGCGTTCAAGGACAGGCTGGGAAAGGATTGACAGACAGCAAAAGCCCTTACCGATGTTGCCATCGGTAAGGGCTTTGTAATATGGTTTTTGTCACCCACAAGCCGCAAAGGAACACTTTTCACCTGCAATCCACCGGGAATACAGAATGATACGGCCTATGGGGAACGTTATCAAATCGTTATCAAAAGAGGGGCGTAAAACCGGGGAAGCGTTGCGCCGCAACGGGTCTGGGACTTCAAAATCTCATTCCCACTCAATGGTCCCCACGGGCTTCGGGGTCAGGTCATACAGCACCCGGCAGACCCCCGGCACCTCCTCCAGAACCCGGGCGGTGATCTTTTTCAGCACCTCATAGGGAATTTCCGGCACGGTGGCGGTCATGGCGTCCACGGTATTCACCGCACGGACAATCACCGGCCAGTCGAAGGCCCGCTTGCCGTCCCGGACGCCGGTGGACCGGAAGTTCGGCACCACGGTGAAGAACTGCCAGATCTGCTTGTCCAGTCCGGCGGCGGCAATCTCCTCCCGCAGAATGGCGTCGGACTCCCGCAGAGCCGCCAGGCGGTCCCGCGTAATGGCGCCCAGGCACCGCACACCCAGGCCGGGACCCGGGAAGGGCTGGCGCTCCACCATGGACTCCGGCAGACCCAGGGCCCGGCCCACAACCCGGACCTCGTCCTTAAACAGCAGCTTTACCGGCTCCACCAGCTCAAACTGAAGGTCCTCCGGCAGGCCGCCCACATTGTGGTGGGCTTTCACGCCGTCGCTCTCCAGAATGTCGGGGTAAATGGTGCCCTGGGCCAGGAAGTCGATGCCCTCCAGCTTCCGGGCCTCCTCTTCAAAGACCTTGATGAACTCACCGCCGATGATCTTCCGCTTTTTCTCCGGCTCGTCCACCCCGGCCAGCAGGTCCAGAAAACGGTCCGTGGCGTCCACGTAGATCAGGTTGGCGTCCAGCTGGTTTTTGAAGACCTCAATCACCTGCTCGCTCTCGCCCTTGCGCATGAGGCCGTGGTTCACGTGGACGCAGACCAGCTGCTTTCCAATGGCCTTGATGAGGAGCGCGGCCACCACCGAGGAGTCCACGCCGCCGGAGAGGGCCAGGAGCACCTTTTTGCTGCCTACCTGGGCCCGGACCTGGGCCACCTGGCCAGCAATGAAGGCGTCGGCCAGCGCGGGGGTGTTGATGCGGGCCATGTCGGTGGGACGGATGCTGCTGTTCATATAGTTTCCTCCATTTCTGTATAAATCCTGAATTTTTATGATTTCAATGCTGTGACGGCCTCAAAGCCATCGGGGACACGGTCGTATATGGGCACCATGCGGAGAACCGTACAGAGCTTTTCCATCCGGTCGTCCGCGAAAACTTCCTCCGCGTCCCAGATTTCCCTGAGGGTGTTCTCCGGAACGTCCGGGAAGAGCTCCGTCAGGAACTGCGGAAATTCCGCCTTGTACAGCTCTGTGTCGTACTCTTCCATTTCCGCATAGTTGGGCTTCGCGCAGTCATAGCGGATATTCCGGGCGGCGTCGCCGTAGGAAGCCAGCAGAAGATCGCTGTCAAAGAGGGAGAACGCCAGCACCGGCGTTCTGAATATCTGAGACAGGCGGCAGGCGTCCCTGCTGGAAGCGTTATAGCCCTCGCAGAGCCGCTCCTTGAAAAAGGGAAGCCAGGGCGCGTCCGGGGAGTATGCGAGCATAGGAGAGGGGAGACGTTCCTCGAAAAGGGAGGGGGCGTCCGCTTCCATCTGTGCCTTTAAAAGCTCCGCGTTCTCATCGCCCAGAAGCGCATTGAGACTGTCGAAAAAGGATGCGTCGGCGTTGCCCTTTTTTGGAAACGACTGTCCCAGAATGCCCTGAAGCTGGCCGCGGCTGAAGCCCTGGTTTGGGATGTGGTAGAAGGCCATTGTGGTTCCCGCTGCTGGTTCCCTCTTTTTTTTATTCAAATTCCACCGTGGCCGGGGGCTTACTGGTGATGTCATACAGCACCCGGTTCACCCCGGGAACCTCGTTGACAATCCGGGTGCTGACCCGGTCCAGAACCTCATAGGGAATCCGGGTCCAGTCCGCCGTCATGAAGTCGCTGGTGGTGACGCTGCGGAGGGCCACGGCACAGTCATAGGTCCGGCCGTCCCCCTGGACGCCTACGCTGCGGAGATTGGTCAGCACGGCAAAATACTGGTTCATGGAGCCCTCCAGCCCCGCCCTGGCAATCTCGTCCCGGAAAATGAAGTCCGCCAGACGGAGACGGTCCAGCTTGTCCTTTGTCACCTCGCCGATACAGCGGATGGCAAGGCCCGGCCCCGGGAAGGGCTGGCGGCTCACCAGATACTCCGGCAGGCCCAGCTCCCGGCCCAGCTGCCGCACCTCGTCCTTGAAGAGCATCCGCAGGGGCTCGATGATTTCCTTGAAATCCACGCAGTCGGGAAGGCCGCCTACATTGTGATGGCTCTTGATGACCGCCGCGTCCCCTGCGCCGGACTCGATGACATCGGGGTAAATGGTGCCCTGGGCCAGATAGTCCACCCGGCCGATTTTTCTGGCCTCCGCCTCGAAGACCCGTATGAACTCCCCGCCGATGATTTTCCGCTTGGCCTCCGGCTCCGTGACGCCGGCCAGCCGGGCTAAAAACAGGTCTTCGGCATTGGCGCGGACAAAGTTGAGGTCCCACCTGGAAAAGGCCTCTTCCACCTCGTCCCCCTCGTTCAGCCGCATGAGGCCGTGGTCCACAAAGACGCAGGTCAGCTGGGGCCCCACCGCCTCGGCAAGCAAAGCGGCGGCCACGGAGGAGTCCACGCCGCCGGAGAGGGCCAGCAGCACCCTGCCGTCCCCCACCTGTTCCCGGACCTGCCGGATGGCGGTGTTCCTGTAATCTTCCATGGTCCAGTCGCCGTTCGCGCCGCAGATCTCATAGAGGAAGTTCCGGAGTATGGCCGCGCCCTGCTCCGTGTGGTTGACCTCCGGGTGAAACTGGACGCCGTAGAGGCCCCTGGCCTCGTCCGCAATGGCCACATTGGGACAGGCGGCGCTGCGTGCGCAGAGCCGGAAGCCCTCCGGCACCTGCTCCATATAGTCCCCGTGGCTCATCCAGGTGACGCTTTTTCCGGGGAGACCCCGAAAGAGCCTGCAATCCGTGGAAAATTCGGTTTCGGTTTTGCCGTATTCCCGGGCGCTGTCCGCCGTGGCGGGGACCACCCTGCCCCCCAGATGGTGGGCCAGAAGCTGGCAGCCGTAGCAGATGCCCAAAATGGGCACGCCAAGGCGGAAAATCTCCGGGTCCGGGTGGGGGCTCTCCGGCAGGTAGACGGAATGGGGACCGCCGGTGAAGATGATGCCGATGGGGTCCATGGCGCGGAGCCGGCCGATGGGGGTGGTGTAGGGCTTGACCTCGCAGTAGACCCCCTGCTCCCGGACCCGCCGGGCAATCAGCTGGTTATACTGCCCGCCGAAGTCCAGAATAATGACGGTTTGGTGGGACATAGGTACACTTCCTTCTTATAGCAATTAGGAATGAGGAATTAGGAATTAGGAGTTAGGAATCAGGAATTGGCCGTCCTGAACGGTGAAGGGGGCGGCGGCATAGCATTGTGAGCCGGGGGTATAGGGCTCCTCGGCGGAGCCCAGCCAAAAATCAAACACCAGCCGGTAGTCCCCGTCTGGCAGAACGCCGTAGGGCTCCTGCCAGAAGGCCCCGGGATAGATCCTGCCGGGCGGATTTATAATGCCCCCCAGAAGCCGGTCATAGTGTTTGTCCGAGAGCTCCGGAACCTTGTACCATGCGCCGTCCAACAGGACCTCCGGCCCGGCATGACTGTCGTCTCCGTGGAGAATCACCGTCTCCAGGCCGTTGGTGATGGTCCAGTCCAGACCGTTGTTCTCCGTAACCCGCAGCTCCATGGAGACCGCCTCGCTGACCGGGTGGTCCGCCGGGAGCATGAAACGGGAGTCCCATGTGCCGGAGCAAGACGCCAGCTCCCGCAGGGCGGGCTGAAGATACAGATTCTGCGGCCGAAGATACAAATCGTATTCCACCGGCTCACTGGCAAAGCGCTCCCACAGGGCGGAAAAATCCGGTTCGGCGCTGAGGCTCAGAACATGGCCCTGGTTGTCCAGCCAGAGGCGGCCCTGACAGACGGCCTCAAAATCCCCCTCCACGCCTCCGACGCGGAGACCATAGACGGGCAGGGAGCCGTTTATCAGCATCCGCCCGTCCTTCTCGACGGACCAGCCCCGGACCTCCGGCAGGGCCTCCGCCAGAGCGTCCCGGTCCGATTGGGTATGGCAGGATCGCGCCAGCAGCACCTGGCCGTCCTCATAAGCCGGGTCCCAATACGTCAGAGAGAAGCTGGCGGTGTCCGGCGTCCTGGGGATGGAGACCGCGGTGATTTCGCCGGCCAGCCGGAGGGGACGGGAGCCCTCCCCGGAACCGGGGGACGGCGGATTGGATGGATCGGAGATTTTTGCCGCGCCGGTCCCCCGGCCTGCCGTGCCGGTCTCCTCCGGGGCATCCGGCGGGAGGGGACTGTCCTCCGGCGGCGTCTGACAGCCGGTGAGTAGGAGGAGCGGAATCAGTGCTGCGGCAAGGATGCGGTTCACCTTCATAAATATACCCCCTGTTCATGGATTCTATATAAGTATAGACGGAAAACAGAGGGGAATGGTTCCTGATGAGGCCTCAGGAGCATTCCGCTCCGCCCCACTCCACCACGGTGAAGCCCGTGCGCTCAAAGGTGGGAAGGTCCTGGGCGGGCAGCTCTGCCGGGGCCTCCAGAGGTCTCCAGGCCATGAAGACCCGGAGGAGGCTGTCCGGCTCCGGGGTGACGGTCAGGCGGGCGTGGTCCGTGTAGGACTCCCACTGGAAGGCAATCAGGTTATAGGGGTTGGGCTCCATCCGGGGCAGCCAGTAGACAATGAACTCGTTGGCCTCCCGGCGGGTCAGGCCCAGCCGGGCCAGGGCGTCCTCCAGAAAGGCGGCGGTGTCCGCTCCGGGAACGCAGAAGCCCCGGGTGAAATCGTACTCCGTCCGGGTGACGCCCTCCCAGTAGAGATAGCTGTAGGTCTGGCCGGATTGGTCCGTCAGGACGCCGCCGGGGGCGGCGGTGACGGTCCAGCTGTCCTCATAGGCGGGGTAGGTGCAGGTCAGGTCCCCGTCGCAGTCCAGGCGGACGGTGACCTCTGTCTCCTCCTCCGGGTAGAGGTAAATCACGGGCTTTGCGGCGGGGGCTGTGACGTCGCGGTAAAAATCGGAAATCCTGTCCCGGAAAAGGAAGAAGATTAGCAGGCCCAAAAGCAGCAGGCTCAGCAGACTGATGGCGATTCGTTTCATGGGAAAGCCTCCTTTTTAAAATCATCTGCAAGCCATGACGGAAAAAGAGGCGGGAAGGTTTCGCGGGGAGGAAAAAATTACTCCTCCCGGAAAACGATGCGGCCCAGCTCGGCGGACTCGATGACGGCCAGGGAATGGAGATTGACGCCGGCCTGACGGAGGCGGTCGCCGCCGCCCTGGAAGCCCTTTTCCACGGCGCAGCCGATGCCCACCAGGGTGGCCCCGGCCTTCTCCACAATGTCGCACAGGCCCCGCATGGCCTCGCCGTTGGCCATGAAGTCATCCACCACCAGCACCTTGTCCCCGGCGTGGAGCCACTCCTTGGAAACCAGCAGAGTGACCTTTTTCTTGTAGGTATAGGAGAAGATATCGCTTTGGTACAGGCCGCCCTCGATGTTGTCGCTCTTGGCCTTTTTGGCGAAGATCATGGGTTTGCCGAAGTGCCGGGCCACAATGGCCGCCAGGGCGATGCCGCTGGCCTCGGCGGTGAGAATGACGGTGACCTCGTCCATGTTGAAGCGTTTTCCGAATTCCTCGGCAATGTGGTCCAGCAGAACGGTGTCCACCCGGTGGTTCAGAAAGCCGTCCACCTTGATGATGCTGCCGGGAAGGACCTTGCCCTCCTTAACGATGCGCTCTTTCAGTTCCTGCATGGTGATATTCCTCCTATCATATTGTAATTTCTGATTTTTGGTATGTACTATTATGTCGAATCCGGCCGGTTTTTGCAATTGCCGTTCCCGACAAAAAGAAGGGGGCGGCGGCGGAGCGGTCAGTACAAATTTTTGCGTCCGCCTGCCCCGCCGGGGCATAAGGCCGGGGACTGGACGGAATGCTGTCTCGGGGAGGCGGGAGAACAAAAACGCACCCCCGCCCGCCGGAACGGGTTCCGGCGGGTGAGGGCGCAAAGGGTTATGCCTGTTTCTCCAGAAGGTCGGCGGCGGCGTCCAGCCACTGGCCCTGGAAGGATTCAATGTTCCCGGCGTCGGCCAGAGCGGCAAGGGCGGGGTCGATGGGCATTTCCGCCAGCAGGGGGAGGCTGTGCCGTTTGGCGGCGTCCAGGGTTTTGCCCTGGCCGAAGAGGTGGATTTTTTTGCCGCAGTCCGGGCAGGACACATAGCTCATGTTCTCAATCAGGCCCAGAATGGGGACCTCCATCATCTCCGCCATTTTCACGGCCTTTTCCACCACCATGGAGACCAGCTCCTGAGGAGAGGCCACCACCAGAATGCCGTCCAGGGGGATGGACTGGAAGACGGAGAGGGACACGTCGCCGGTGCCCGGGGGCATGTCGATGAAGAGGCAGTCGCAGTTCCACAGCACATCCGTCCAGAACTGCTGAACCACGCCGGAAATCACCGGACCCCGCCAGATCACCGGGTCCGTCTCGTCGGGCAGGAGCAGGTTGGTGCTCATGACCTGAATGCCGCTCCGGGTCTCCATGGGGTAAAGGCCCTGCTCGCTGCCCATGGCCTGGCCGTGGAGGCCAAAGGCCTTGGGGATGGAGGGGCCGGTGACGTCGGCGTCCAGAATGCCGACGCCATGGCCCCGGCGGCGCATGGTGACGGCCAGCTGGCTGGTGACCATGGACTTGCCGACGCCGCCCTTGCCGGAGACGATGCCGTATACCTTGCCCACATGGGCGTTGGGGTTACACTCCTTCAGCAGGGACTGAGGTTCCTGCCGCTCGGCGCAGGACTCGCCGCAGGTGGAACAGTCGTGGGTGCACTCGCTCATAATCATTCTCCTTTTTCCGTCGGGAATAGGGAATCGGACCTCCGTCCGCCCCTCTGATTTGATTACGCCCTATTTTACACCTTCTTCCCGGGGCCGTCAACTCCGTGAAATCCGGGGGGCCTTTTAAGGGAAATGCCGCCGGGATATCGCTTCGGCGGTTGCCTCAAAGGCATTTATTGAAATAGCGGGGGTCCTGTGCTATGATTAGGTCAACAAATCGGAGTTTTTCAGCAAAGGTGAACGCATATGGATAGAAAAACAATTGAAGACTTTGAAAGAGAGCATCACTATACATTACCAGAAAGCTACATAAATTTTTTGCTTATTTCTGATAATAATCCGCAAAAGTATTGCACGAGTTATGGAGATATATGCCTTTGCTCATTGGAAGAACTGCCGGAGGAACGGCAAATGCACGAAATGGACAAATATTGTCCAGAGTATATTGCAATAGGATGGGGTGGCGGCGGAGAAGTCCTGATTATGAAGCAGGAGCGAGACAGTAATACCTTAATTGTTACCAGCGGCGGAAATTTACTTTCAAAATATATAACACCTAAATACTGCAAGTTTTTCAACGATTTTTTTGCGGGATGGGCTGCGCGCAAATGTCCTGCTAATGAGATTGATTCTATGTATGATTAAATTATGATTTGTCGGGCAGTCATCCATTAACAGATGGCTGCCCGTTTTTGATATTCTGATGAACGGTTTGACGAAGCGGCTTTCAGCAGCATGAATCTGAAAAGGAAGAAATACGAGGGCGCATCTCCGCGCACAGCTTACCGGGGCGGCGGCCCCTGCACACCTCCGTAGGGGCCGGCCCCCTGGCCGGTCCGTTTGTCGGGAAGTTTGATGTTTGCTATAGAAGGCTGACTCAAACCTCAAATTCTGCGGCCAGATAATGGGGTGTTCCATCCTTGGTCCTCATTTCCAATACAACCCGATAGGTCCCCGGTTCCAGGCGGGTCCCGTAATACGCGTACTTTTGAACGATGCTGCCCGAGAGGCCGGAGCCCTCTTCGCCTCCGAGGCCGAACTCTGTCGCGGCCGTATGCGAGGGGAATGCGTCCTGTGTATATCCGAGCCGATACCACTGCCCGTCTGCAAGGCGTTCCAGATATTCAAACCCTGAGCCCTCGCCTTCTTTGGAAAACGTGTATACGTCTTCGGAATTTGCTGAAACCTTCCATCGAATCGTATACCCTTTGAAGGGGGACCACGACGGTTTTTCTATCGTCAATTCAAAGCCGTCAATCTGATTGACAGGATACGAGACGGGGGCGTCAAGGGCGGGATATTCTGCCGATGCCCGTAAAATCAGCCATGCTCCAAGGACACAAAGAGCGGCAAGTGTGGAAAAAAGAATCCATCCCCAATGCTTTTTCATCAAATTGTCTCCTTCCGTATTGATGTTTGACGGGCCGCCGTTCGGCAGAGGCGCTGTCCGTTTCCGGCATCCTGCCGGAGGCCCCTGCCAGGTGGAGGGGCCCGTCAGTCCTCCGCCAGGCTCCACCCGTTATCCGGGCCCCAGTTATCGCCGGTCCAAAGGAAGGTGGTTTCCACCTCCCGCCACTGGCCCTGCGCCCCGGAGGTATAGACCGTCAGCCCCTGGAGGGGAGAGCCGTCGATTTCCACGGGGACGGTTCCGTCTGTGAGACGCCAGGCCTCCAGAAGGGGTTCGTCGGCGGCGGAGTAAAAGGTCCGGTCCACGGTGTTGACCCGGTCCACGATCTCGGGGAACGGGTCGTTTCCCGCCGGGAACACATCGTATACAAAGAGATTCGCCGCGCCCCAGTTGCTCCCCGGGCACTGGATCTCCAGGATCAGGGCCTGCTTGTCCCCGGAAAAGAGAGGGGCGGTCTGGAGGGTGTAATACCCCCGGACGGGGAGGACGCGGGCCATGGTCTCGCCGGTGCCAAGATGGACCTGGAGAACGGTGCAGCTGTCGTCCCAGGCGCCGCCGAACTGGAGCTGGGAGATGTAGACCTCGTCGTCAGCGTTACCGACGCCGTCCAGGTTCAGGCCTTGGCGCAGCTCGGCTTTCAGCTCGGCGGGCCGGGTCCAGTCCGGCTGATCGGGCGGAAGCTCCGGGGTCTCGGAGGGGGCCGGGTCGGGGCTGGGGGCAGAAATTCCAGCCTGGCCGCAGCCGCTGAGAAGCAGAAGGGCCAGCAGGCAGAGTAAAAGCCGTTTCATATGGGACCACCTCTTTTAAATATGATCTAGCCGCTGGATGGAGACGGCGGGATCGTCCCGGAAGAAATCCGCTTCCCGGCTATGGCAGGTGAACAGGAGAATCTGGCGGTGTTCCGCCTCCTTCCGCAGCCAGCGGAGGGCGGCGGCGCAGCGCTGATCGTCAAAGCTGGATAGAGCGTCGTCCAGAATGATGGGTACGGCGTTTTCCTGCGGCAGCACCAGCTGACAGATGGCCAGCCGGACCGCCAGATACAGCTGGTCTGCCGTGCCGGCGGAAAGGAGGACGGATTCCCGGGGGACGCCGCCGCTGTCCTGGGCGAAGACCCGGAGGGTCCGGTCCAGAGTGACGCCCTGGTACGCGCCGCCGGTCAGCCCGGCGAAAATCTCCGCGGCCCGCTGGCCCAGGGCAGGGGAAAAGCGGCCTTGCAGAGCGGTATTGGCCTGCTCCAGAGCTTCGGCGGCCAGCTCCAGGGCGCTGTATTCTGTTTCAAGAGCGGCGATCTCCTCCCGCAGCCGTTCCGCGCCGGCCTGAAGGGCCAGGGGGTCCCCTGCAGCCTGAAGGCGGCCGGTCAGCTGGCCGGCCTCGCTGAGGGCGGCAGTCCGCTCCGCCTGGACGTCCCGCAGCTCCCGGTCGATGGCGGCCCGGTCCCGGCCCGGCGGAACCGGAGAGGTCCCGGCGGGGAGTTTCTCCGGTTCCGGAGAGGACGCCAGAAGCTCCAGCCGAAGCCGGGCTTCCCGGGCGGCGGCCTCCGCCTCGCTGAGCTCCTTCCGGCGGACGGCAAAGGCCCGGAGGGCGGCGTCGGCGGCGGGGATGTCGAAGGCGGCGGGGGCAAAGCGGCGCACCTCCAGCAGGATGCCCTGCTCGTTGGCGGTCAGGGCGTTGTAAAGTCCGTCATAGGCGGCGGAACGGGCGGCGCTCTCCTTCCGGGCCTCATCGGCGGCACGGTACTGGGCGGCATAGCGCAGAAGCGCCTCCCGCCGCTGGGCCCGCTTTTGGGCGGCCAGGTCCTCCCAGAGGCGCAGCCTGTTTCTGGTGAGAAGGGCGAAGACCAATAGAATCAGCCCGGCCGCGAGACCGCCGCAGCCCAAGGCGAGGGGAATTCCCCGGTCTGTGTAATACAGCGCCGCCCCCAGCCCCAGGCCCGCCGCCAGGGCCGGCAGAGCTGCCCACAGAGGGAAACGGGGCCTGGGGGGAAGGTCCGGGGGAATCCGCTCCGCCTGCTCCGGGGTCAGGCCGGTGAAGGGACTTTCGTTGACGGCGGCCTCGGCCCGCAGCAGGGCGCTCCTGGCCTCGTCCCGCTGTTCCCGGGCCTTGGCGGCGGCTCTGCGGGTGGTTTCCAGATTGACAATGGCGCCCCGGAGGCGGCCGATGGTCTCCATCTCCGGCATACGGCTCTCCTGCGCCTGGCAGGCCAGGGACTCGGCCCGCTGCTCTGCCTGAGCCGCCCGGTTTTCCGCCTGTCTGCGGGCAGAGCGCTCCAGACCGGCCCGCTCCGCCTCCAGGGCGGTTTCCCGCTTCGCCAGAGCGGCACAGCGGTCCTGAACCGACTCCAGACGCCGGGCCAGCTCTCTCTGAAGGGTCAGCCGCTCTTCTGTCTCCTGTAATTCTGCTTCCAGGGACGGAAGCTGTCCGGTTTTGTTATGGCGGCGGCGGTTGAGCTCCTTTTTTAAGATGCCGGCGGCCTCGGAATAGGAGGTGTCCTCCTCGCCGGAGGTGATGAGGGCGGCGATGCGGCGCTCAAGACCGGCGTCCTGGGTGATGGCAAGGCCGCTTTGCCCGATGAAGGCGCTGCGGGCGAACACCTCCCGGCTGACGCCCAGGAGGGTTTCGCCGCAGGAGGAGCCGGTCAGCTCCGGAACGGGGTCGGCGGTGCCGGTATAGACTGCCCGGAATTCCGCCATGGGCGCGGCTGTGCGGCGGGTGGAGCGGTAAAGACTCAGGCTGCGGCCATCGCCGGTCCGGCAGTCCAGCTGCCCGGACATGGCGGCGCCGGACCAGGGGGCGCGGAGGGTCTTGCCGGAGGGGGCGCCGGCCCGGTCCCGCTCCCGGCTGTTAATCCCGTAAAACATGGCCAGAAGAAAGGCGCACCAGGTGGATTTCCCGGTTTCGTTGGGGGCCTGGAGAATATTCAGGCCGTCATGCAGCGTCAGGGTCTGATGGTCCAGTTTGCCGAAGACGGCGGCGGCACGATGAATCAGCAGGGGGAATCACCTCAAATCACATCATATTTAGATAAGGTATAGGAAGACGCCGGGAGGCCGCGGCTTGCTGGCGGACCGGCGTGACGCCAGTATAGCACAAAAGCCGGGATTTGCCCAGATGCTTTTGCAGATTTCACAGAGGTATGACCCATAGAAACGGGAGGAAATGGGAAAAAAGTCATAAAGAGAAAAAACATGAAAAAACTTGAAAAAAGCAGTTGACAAACGGAGGGCGGTATGGTAATCTAACAAAGCTGTCCGGCACGAAGGCAAGGCGGGCGGGTA
>ERZ808051.1885-NODE-1885-length-12217-cov-4.344893_pt1 | contig 12217 bp, 10 predicted proteins | sample MGYA00380199_ERZ808051 | MGnify/ENA primary metagenome ERZ808051 (study PRJEB31490, sample SAMN06133391) | mouse gut metagenome | isolation source: J11 | host: mice | place: China: Chengdu | collected 2015-05 ...
ATATGCGGTGTTGCAGCAATTACTACATCCGCATATCTACAGGCCTGATGTTCTTTAAATGCTCTCAGCCATACCAATAGAGTTGCCATTGTATTTCCATACTTTTTTACATCCTGTTCATAACTTACATTCACATTATCCTCATGAACATCATAAATAACTTTTATATTTTTATATCTTTTCTTTATATACTTGACTAAATAAGAAATGCCATACTCATGAATATGAACTATTTGTGGTTGAACCCGCTCAATTATATCAATATACTCCTGCCGCAAGTTCTTATTAATAAAATAATTTACAAGCAAAGAATCATTTGTTCCTCGTAATGGAATAAACTTTATCCCATACATTGCATCCTCCTTACTTATTTCACCATTATCAGCTGTCGCATAGAAAACTTCATATCCACTTTGAACCAATGAAGTACACTCTTTCTGTACAATCCTAATATCATTTTTCCTATGGAGATATGCAAGGTGCAGCACTTTCATAAAAGAACCCCTTTAGAGATCAGCATCGTTCAATAAGCATTCTAAACTTTTCTGCCATCTTCTCGCAACTATACTTCTCTAATATCCTTTCTTTAGGATTACAAGTAATCTGTCCATTTTCCTTAAATTCATTATACTTATTCAAAAACCATTCTTTTGCTTCATTATAATCTTCATCACCCCCTGCCTCCTCAAAACAATACCCAATCCTGGCTTCTTCTATGACACGTTTTATCATACTCTCCGACTTGTTTCCCGATACCAACGCAAGAATCGGCTTCTGCATCATAAAATATTCCAGTACCTTTCCTGTTAATATGTCATCATTTCCAACATTATTCCAAGTAAGCGCACACAAAATATCAGCATGCTTTTGTATCTGCAATGCTTTTTTTCTTGATACCATTCCTTTCGTTTCTAATATATCATCTAATTCATACTGTTTTGCCTGCTTTTTCAAAATATGAAATTGTTCTCCAGCATATATAATGCTAATCTGATTTTTGTCTAATTTATTCTCCTCACTAAGCTCATGAACTATTTTAAATAATGGCTTCATATTACTTTTTCCATAATAAAGACTTCCTGTATAACAAATCACCAATTTTCGATTTTGCACAGAAACACAATCTTGAATATCCTCTACATCATAACCATTCGGAATCATACGGAACTTACGTAAACATTTCCCAGATCCTACACATGAACTTGTTGCGCCTGTAACATAATTTGCCATTCTGTCCGCTTTATACACGACTAAATCCAAAATTTTTTTCTTAAGGTACGATGCTGCTGTTACTGGGTCACGATAATCCACAATCCATCCTAAATGCGGATTACTATGCTTAATCTTCTTAGCCAACATGACAGCTCCCAAATCGCCATAAGTTGATACCATTACATCTATCTTTTCTAATGGGATCTGACCTAATACTCTTTTTGCCTTTGAAACAAACTTATACTCATATCCCAAATCATATATATCATTAACTCCTATCAAAAAACCACCAAAGCTTCTTTTTAAATTACCAATCCACCCTTTCTGTTGACAATGAATGAATTTCTCCTGCAAAATATAATAAATATCATTTGTTTCATCTTTGACCTTGGTATGCTCTATTTTAGAAACTATACCTTTTTTACAACACATATACCTTTTAATGGCATTTAACAAGCTCTTATCCATCTCAATCGCCACTACCGAAATGTATTCTTTTATATCATCAATATCTCTCTGTAACAACTCATCATATAATTCTTTATCTTTAGAAGCCAAACATATAACCCAAAATCTGTATTTTCCAGTTCTAGATAAGTACTTAACCATTTTTGTAAATCTTATCGCCGCAACAACATTTCTCGGTGCAAAAAATTGGCTTATAATTAACACATTCGTCATAATAAAACTCCAATACTTCCCATAAATCCTCAATATAAACTTGATGCCGAATCTAAAACACAAAAACCTTCATAAAATAGAACTATATACTGATAAATCAGATTCCGTCATATTATGAATCAACTGTCTAATCTTCTTAGAATCAAAAATCCCTTACCGATTTAAAGTCATTTCATGTGCATATTGCAATAACTATTTACGCAATTTCCCTCTCATCCATATAAATCAACACTTTAGGTATCCTCTTCATGCAAAACATCCTTCCATCCATAACTCGGTTTGAAATATTTTCTGCATCCTTCTTTTTCCCGGTTTCCTGCAATGAGTACTTCTTCCACCTTCTTGTCTACCATTCCTCCCTGTCCACAACTAGCAAATCCTTGACATATTGTCGGAATCTTTCGATAATCAAACTTCATAAAATATGCCGCAGCATAATCAATATAGATGGGATTACAGCCTCCAAGAATCATCCCAAATTCTTTACATGAATGTTCCATCGGTCCCTCTCCATCTCCTGCCCATACAGCATCCACAATACACAAATATTTTCTTTGCCTCTCCTGACACATAATGCCCCTTCGATCTGCATATAGGACTATCTTATTCAAATCCAATACACATCTCCATATGGTATCATTACCATACCAATTACCCTCTGACATTGTCAACTCAAAATCCCCAGAATAATTGGTTACTTTGCTGCTTCCCATCCAAATATACTGCCGGAAGAACTTTAACATAGCATCTGCAAACAACAGGCCAGCCCGGTTCTTCTTCAACATCTCCCACAATCGAGTACGCAAAAAAAATTTGAAATCCCTCTTACTGAATTCATCGGCTTGTCTCCTCCACAGTCCTCTTCTGTGATGCGCAATGCATGTTTTATCTCCCACAATGCCTACCATGTTTTTGCATGCACATGTCATTCCCGCTTTCCTATGCGTCTTTAATTTCGGCACATTAATCACAAAATCTGCTTCCAGAAGTTCTTTCGGGATAATATATTCATTCTTCGTATCACAATGATGCTTTTTAACTGCCCCTTTTCTATAGTCAGTTATATCCAACATATCAGCATAACGTATAATTGCAGTTAATTCAGAATTGGTTCCCAAATCGACTACAGCATAGTTACTTTTGCTTCTTGCAGGATTATCAATTTTGTTACTTACAATCCCATTCTCTGTCCTTTGAGCAATGATCATCCTTAAATCAATCAATTTGATATTAACAAAATTTTCTTTATAAAATTCGATCAAATCAGCCAGCCCTGATTTCCTTACCACATCCTGAAAGTCTGCCCCTTGTACAGGTGCTTCACCAATAGTAATCTCAACCTTCCCATTCGTCGCAAGCAGTACATAATCAATGACCGGTCTTATAACTGAGGCATGTGTTACCATACTCCATATTCCAGCTTTTCCATCCTTATGCTCATGAAACACTTGATTAGGCTTAATAAATATCCTGCTGCCTTCCTGAATAAAATCGTGCAACGGATTCCATTCCAACGTATTCTGATGTTCCCGATCAAAACCGAGTCTCATAAATACATCTCGAACCGCCGCATAAATCTCATTTGACTCTTGCACAGTAACTCTGTAAGGCAACTTCTCCAACTCACCGTAATATTCCTCTGGATGATAGGGAATCCGAGGATATTTTATATTATCAACCTTGTAGAATGCTACATCTGCGAATTCCTTTATGACGCTACCTCCTATACCTCTATTACCTATAACTAAATTACCGTAATCAACTCTCCCATTTTCAAATCATCTTCATAAGATGCAAACTCTTCCAACCCATTCCCCGGATAAAAGGTCCACTCGCCAAAGAATATTCTACCACTAACCTCATAAAAATCAATTCTAACATGAGGAAAATCTTTGGCCAACTTCCGCGACAATTCTTTCATTAATCCAAAATGCTCCGGCATCTCAATTCTATGTTCACTATTAGGGTAGTGGCGTACAATCGGCAAGTGATTGAAATTCATATCAAAAAAGTCCACTTTAATCCCCCTGGTTCGCTCCGTCACCGTAAACATCAGTTTCGGAACCCCATTAAAACACATAAACTTATAATCAGCCAGACCGCCGTCATCATGACATTCCAGATATTCCTCTGCAAAGATACACGGAACAATATTTTTGTACGGCCATTCACGACCCACATAATAATAATTATATTTCAGCGCTTTTTTCAGTTTCTTCTTAGCAGCCTTCCAGTTAAATGTGCGTTTATCATCACATATCACCACGCCGCCGCTGTCATGTGATACCTTCAATACGAATTTCTCAGGAAGCCTTTCTATATCTATCTCTTCAACACCCTTCCATGGTCCGGCAATTACAGAGGGAATATACTGGTTTCCGATCAACTCCGCCGCGGCTTGCTTCGCCATATACTTATCTACAAGACGGATATATTCCGGATTTCTGTCATGAAGCTTTAACCATTGCAGCTTTTCATTATATCCCCGGGGATGATCCAAATCCAGCTTTCTGCCGATAAAAAACCTATAGTAAAGCTTTAAAAATGTTTCATCGCTTAATACCTTAAAAACATTCTGCTCTAAACAAGCTTTTACCTTCTTTACAATCGCTGCTGCCATATTACGGTTCCTCTATCACACCAATCCACTTACTGATTATCGCCTCAATTTTCAGGTTCTCTCCACGCCGTTTGCTTTTCTCTTGATACAAAACCTGCTTATCTGCGTCCCTGATCAAATTACAAACTGCATCTGCAAGAAGATCTTCTGCCAGCTCTAATGGTTCTTGCACACCTTTATAATACTTTCCGCTACAAACAGGAGTCAATATACCATACTGTACCTCTGTTACGCATTGAATCTCTTCACCTAGTAAATCCATATCAGGCGCCAACAGTTCTCTTGCCCCCGTACGAAAATCTGTAGCAATGCATGGTAATCCCATGCAGACCGCTTCAGCCAAAGCATTCGGAAAGCCTTCATATAAAGATGGCAAAACAAAAACGTCTGTACACCGTAAGTATTTATATGGGTTCGATACATGTCCGGTAAAATATACATATTCTTCCAAGTGACATGCCTTGCTTAGTTCTTTCAGGTAATCTTCCAGTTCCCCCGAACCGATAATCACCAGTAGTACGTCCGAAACACGTTTCACAACCTCGCTGAATGCTCTTATCAAATGCCATTGCCCTTTTTGATTGGTCAATCTTCCCGTAGTAGTTACTATCTTTTTGCCCTCGAAAAGATTTATTTCTCGCTTACTAAGCCTTTCCCTGCTCTGCTTTTCAATGATTGAAAAATCATATCCGTTCTCAATCGTAAGCATTTTGCCACTTTTCAATCCAAAATTATTTTTCAGCTCCGATTCAATCCCTTTTGAAACCGCAATCACCTTATCTGCATAATTATAGCATAACCGCACCAGTGGATTCACGACATACTTATACTGCGGCAACCTGCTCTGTTGTACCAGACTGTTCCTGACTGAAACGATCACCTTACAAAAAGATTTCCCTGATAATATATTAGCAACATTGGCACTATCCAAAAAACTAACGCATGCTTGATAGTCTCCCCTTTTTTTAAGCTGCCATAATCGTCTTGTACGCTTGAAAAATACTTTTGCCTGAAAGAATACGGAAGCTGTTTTCGGCTTCCCCTTAAATCCCAATTCAATAATATTACCCTTGAACGAATACGCTGCATTCTTCCTGTCATTTACTAAAATATCAATCTGCCAGTCATCCGGAAAAAATGTCGTAATATTTGACAATGCGCGTTCTGTCCCGCCCTCCACCAGATAAGGAATAACAAACAATACCTTTTTCACATTTTCCTCCATCAGCAAGAAGCTCTTACCTCAACCAGAACAGCAAACGGCACATTGAAAATTGTATTTAACGGAATCATCCTCACAGCTTTCCCTGCCCCGATCATGTTCCTGATTTGTTTTGAGGAATAGCAGTACTTCTTGATTCCTTTTAAACGCGCAAGTGCAATATATATCCATCCAAGACCCTTGTTTACAATGACAGTCGTCGCAAATATGCCCTCGGAATCTAACAACTTAATACTCTGACGCATAAATTCTCCCATCTGTATCTCGTCCAAATATTCTGTCATAAAGAAAGAAAGAATTCTGTCATATTTATCTTGGATCTTATCCTGTAACTGATCAGCACGCCCTTTCACAATCTTAATTCCAATATTAGCCCCTAGTTCCGGATTAATATCCAACCCACTTACATGATTATCATTTTTCAAAAGATACTTCGTATAATAACCGTATCCTGGTCCTACCTCCAGAACTCTCTTTTTACGTATATGGGTAACATATGGAATTAATCTCTTATCCGCCTGCTTTTTCATAAAATAATACGAAAGCCCCTTTTTTTCATATTGACTTTCTGTATAGTATCGATATCTGTCATAATTACTCATAAGTATTATACTTCACTTTCCTTTTGAGAATATACTTATAATACATATCCTTTTTTCCCGACATAATTCAATATTTTACTGAGTCTCCACAAATAATATTGTTGCATCCATCGGTTCCTGACATACGGAGTTTTATTTATCATAATTTCCATGCTGTGAAACATCATTACCAACTCACTGCGCCCCTGCAGTCTTTTTACAATCTGCTTCATTTCCAAATAAGTCATGTGCGTAGGACGAAGCCATCTATAGAAAAGCCAGTTATCCGGAAGCAATCTGCCGATCAATCCCCATCTCTTCCCAAGTATCGTTACCGGCACTTCCACGATACCCGAATCACCTTCCTGATACATATCATGCATTGCAATAACATATCTGTTGTCAGGCGCTTTTCTATGATTCGGTCCTCCTTTGCCTGTCCAGTCAATATTGGGAGTTACGGAACTGTCATATTGATATCCAAGTCTATTCAAGCTATGAATGGTATCCAAATCTGTTCCAAACCTTGCACCTCGATACCATACAGGTTTTACACCTAATTTTGATTCAATCAACTTCGTCAAATTAGCAATTTTCTCATACTCATCCTCAGTAGAACAAGCACTATTGGGAAATTGCGGGGTTATTTTTTCGATTCCCTCTCCCCACCGCGAATGCGGTTCAATATATTCAGGGTGCAAATGTGCTCCAATAATTGCACCCTGCACTATTTCTTCTTTTAATATCTTACAACATTCGTCAGAATAAAGAACTTCCGGCGATACGAAATAAATCGGATGAACATGATACCTGTTCCAAATTGGGCGTAACAACTTCGGAATTCCTTCACATACAGATGTATACTCCGGAGGCCAGCTTTTCTTCCAATGTGCATCAGCATCCATCTCTGTATCAATTGTTATCCAAACACGTTTGTCCTGATTTCCTGTCATTTCTGCTTTTCCGTCACCTTACCATGGTTTACTGTCATTTCAAATCTTATCAATATACTCATTATACCACATCTGAAAAACATAAAAAGACCATAATAAAGAACTGTACACAATTTTATCTGATTTATCCTGCATGGCGATCAATCTCTGCATCCCGTCCGGCCTGAAAATCCCCTGTTTCTTCAACCTGTCTGTCTCCGCCAACCGTAAGATTTCATCCTTCAGAACCGTCCTTAACCATTTACGAAGTGGAACCCCAAACCCTTTCTTGGGCCTGTCCAGCAGTTTTGGCGGCACATAGTCATATGTCAATTCTTTTAGCAGATACTTTTTGTCAAAATGATGATATTTCAAATTATGTGAAACCCGAAATGACCATTGCGGAATACGGTAATCTAATAACGGGCATCGTACTTCCAGAGAATACTTCATAGATGCACGATCCATTTTTGCCAGTATCTCATCTGGAAGATAGGTTACCATATCTAACAACATTCTTTTTTCTTGTAGATTGTTTGTTTGAATCCTTGTCTCATGACTATATTTTACATCGACTACATCAGGAAGCAAAATTTTTCCCGCTTCTTCTATCATCACATCTACATACAACTGGCTCTTAACACTCTGACTCCGGTTATTTATAAAAGCCCGCAATTCCATAGGCAAATATGGCAAAATCCCCCTGTTCCATGGCATTTTATTCTCTATAGCGCCAAGGAAATCAAAATGCTGTGCGATCCATGTCCAGTCATACATTTTGTAGCCGCAAAACAATTCATCACCGCCATCACCGGACAGTGCTACCGTAACATACTCTGCCGCCATTCTCGACACCAGCATTGACGGAAGCTGGGAAGAATCCGAAAAAGGTTCGTCGTAATATACCGGCAGTTGATGGAGCATGTCCAGAATCTGTTCTTCCTTCATGTAGAGTTCATGATGACATGTTCCTATATGCTTCGCTATTTGAGCCGCATATGGAGCTTCATTTCTTTCTTCATCATAGAATCCAACCGTAAAAGAATCTACCGGTACGTCCGCAACTTCCTGCGCGATCGCTGTGATCAATGTCGAATCAATTCCTCCACTTAAAAATGTCCCAACGGGCACATCCGCAACCAGTCTTTTGGACACAGAATCTCTCAACAGATCCTTTAAATATCGCTTAGCAGTTATTAAATCTGTAATATCTTTATCCGTATGTGACCAAATGTTAATCAAATCCCAATACCGACAGATCTGTATCTTTCTTTTATGATATACAAGATATGTCCCCGGCTCCATCTTATAAGTGTCTTGAAAAATAGTATGCGGTGCAACAATATACTTGTTACACATATAATGCCCGATCAACTCATAATTAATATCCTTACAAAAATACGGATATTTTATAATCGGTTTTAACTCGGAAGCAAAAACAAAGTCCTCCCCTTTTGTATAATAGTATAACGGTTTCTTCCCCATGCGGTCTCTGGCAAGAACAACACACTCTTTTTCCTTATCGAAGATAGCGATCGCAAACATCCCATTAAGTTTCCGAAAGCATTCACATCCCCATTCCTGATAGGCCGCTATGATAACTTCTGTATCACAATTGGAGACAAACCTGTATCCTTTCTTTTTCAATTCGTCTCGAAGCTGCATATAATTATAAACTTCACCGTTATAGCTGATCACAAGTCTGCCATCCTCGGATTTCATCGGCTGATGACCCAATTCGGACAAATCCAAAATAGCCAGTCTGCGCTGTGCAAAGCCGACCCCATACTCTGTACTCTGATATTCCCATATTCCATGGTCGTCAGGCCCCCTATGGTACATCGTATCATTCATCTCCACGAGCTTCTCGCTGCGTATTAATTTCCTGCTCACATATCCGCAAATCCCGCACATACTATTGTCCGCTTCTTTCAAATACTGCTACATATTCTTTTGCTTTTTCCCGCCAGGCAAATTTCGTTCTGGCCAGCAATTCACTCTTTTTACCCATATGAATACGCCCCTGCTCGTCATTACACATCTCTACCAGGGCATCCGCGAACTTTTCGATAGGTTCAATCCTTCCATTGTCCGCAATCAATTCTTTGCTTCCACCACACGGTGTCATCAAAATCGGCAGCCCCATCGCCATTGCTTCCAACACAACATTAGGCATTCCTTCCGATTCAGACGGGAGGATAAACAAATCTGCCTTACTGTAATATTCATAAAGTTCTTTCTTGCTCTTCTTCCCTTCAAATGAAACGAAAGATTCTACACTTGATTCTGATGTGATTCTTTCTAATTCTCCGCGGTAAGGACCACCCCCAACAACCGTCAACAGAACCTTCTTCCCACACAAAGCATTAATCCTCTTCATTTCCGGAATAATGTATTGAAGGCCTTTACCCTGTATCAATCTTGAAACAAAAAGTACATTAATTTTTTCATCCTGTTTACCCGAATCTACCGATACATCCGTCACTCCCGACTCCATTCTCGTGAAGAAATTACTGTCTACGCCATTAGCAATAATTTCGATTGGATATCTGTTTTCATACCTCAAGGCTTTCTGCTTCAACACCTCACTGTTTGCAACCAATGCATCAGCATTTCTCCAGATACTGCGTATTGTCGGAGACAAAATTTTATAGAGTAAAGAAAAACGCTTCTGTGCTCCCGGTATATCCCCTCCGCCAAACCTGATCACATACGGAAGTCCGTATCTTTTCTTCAAGTACAGCCCGATCGGTCCGCTCGGAATCCCAAAGAAAATCTGGCATATATCGAACTTAGTTGTACCGGCGATCTGTCCAGCCCTTATCCATGCACTGCACAGAAAAGAAAACATCTCTGGAAAGGTACTTTTATCTTCCTTTTTGCGCAATGCTCTGACACGAATAATTTGAACATTATCTATTTCTTCTTCTCGCAGTAAATCTCGAAAACATGCTGTCAAAACAGTAACCTTATGTCCAAGCTGCGCATAGTTTTTTGCCAAATATAAACACGCATTGGCGCCACCGCCGCCAATTGGAGGATATTCATGAGAAATAATAAGTATATTCATTCTTCTATATTTTCCGTACTTTCCGTTATCTTATCCGTTTAATTCATCAACACATTCCGATATGCCGTTAGTTCTTGTTCTTAAGTTTCCACCATGCTTCATAAATGCCTTCTGAATTCTCATATACTGTGGGTCAGTCTTAAGATTAGGAACATTTGTTCTTGCTGATGTAACAATTCTTCCATATAATCTATATCGCTTCAACATCAAAGAAACATTATTATAAGTATTTTCAATCTGTGAAAGTGCATGCCGTAAATTGGTGCCCTTCAATTCAACCAGAACAGCCAGCAAAGAGGTCACATCCACGATCATATTATCACACTTGACTCGATCTGCAGATGCTATCATCTGTCCGTCTACTCTGTATACGGCGATCACATCTCCACTGTTCTGCAATGTATAACGCTTTTTATTTTCTTCAACAGCAATGATCCTGCGTGTATCACAACTTTTTAAGCACTGCGGCATCTGACATTCCACGTACCTATCCTGTGTACTTTCTATCGATTGTATACATTCTGCCAGGTGACTACAGTCCATTTCTAATCTCCCGTTCAATCAATTTATCTGTTGCACTATTTAAAATTTCTGATATTTCATCTATTTTTGCAGCATCAATCATGTGGTTTTCTCTGTCTATAATATCCTGAGCTGTATGATCCTTCAGTATATACGCATTTACTCTCTCTGCCGATATTCTATACTTTATCGGAACAATGTCGTCTTTGCTGTCCTGCCTATTTTCAACAAACGAAGAATACATAGCCAGATTGGCTGCCGTCAGAATATACGGACTATGGGTCGTAAGTATTACTTTGCTTTTTGTTGCATTAATCATTAATGCAATCAATTCTAACATTTTCTTCTGGGCATTAGGAAAAAGATGTGCTTCCGGCTCCTCGATCACCAAATAGACTCTCTGTTTGTTTAAAATAATAGAAAATATCATTAAAACAATCCATAATGCTTCCTGCTGTCCTGAAGATGCCTGTACAAGCTTTACAAAACGTTTCGAAGAGTAATAAATCCTTTCCCCATTCTTGTCATTTACATACTCTCCTTTTAAAATTTCAGTTACCAGTCTTTTTGCTCTTGCCACACTCGAAAAATCGATTTCTGCTAAACTCGTTTTTTTTCTGTCAGTAATAATATCCTCCAGCTTTTGAGAATACTGCTTTTGCAATATTGTAATCCTCTCTATAAATTCATTCATCAAAATATCGTACTTATTTGGAGTCAATGTATGAAAAAAATCTGAGTTTGTCGCCAACATGCTTCTTCCGGCCGGAATGAAAATTGACGTGTAATTTTGACCAAATATCTGATCCACGTTAATATCAATTTTTTTGGCAAGATCTTCCCTGCCGCTTACCCATAATCTAAGATCCGCACTTTGTCTGACTTCACTTGTCTCCTGTCGGATATAATATCCGCGAATATCTCCAAGCAAATTTCCACATTGTTTCTCTAACTTAGCTGAAAAATGAACATTTGCATACCCACTTTCCAATTTAATCTCCACATACTCTCCGTTATCAAAAGTATAGGTGACCGAAAAAGGATCCATATGCTTTGTTGTCCCAAAATATTCCATAAATTTGGTTCTTAACTGCTTCTTAAAACTAACTATATTTCTCGACTGAAAAGGAGACATTAGCACCCCTTCCGGATTCATCAAAAACTTCTTAAACTCCTCCGAAATGCTTTTACAGAAAAAGACAGTCTTTGCAATCGTACTTTTTCCGCTTGCCTGTTCACCGATTAAAACCATCATTTCTTCATTAACATCATTCTCAAAATATTCTATCGGTCCAAGATTCTTAATCCTAATTCTGCTCATTACTGTCCTTTCATAAGTCCTCTTACTCTTCTTTCATTATCAGTATATGACTCCTC
>ERZ808051.1887-NODE-1887-length-12207-cov-5.488376_pt1 | contig 12207 bp, 11 predicted proteins | sample MGYA00380199_ERZ808051 | MGnify/ENA primary metagenome ERZ808051 (study PRJEB31490, sample SAMN06133391) | mouse gut metagenome | isolation source: J11 | host: mice | place: China: Chengdu | collected 2015-05 ...
CTCCTTTCACCTATATACACAATTTCTGTTTAAGAATCTGACGCTTTTGTGTAAAAATTTCAGGCAGAAATTTTCCTCCGCGCCTTATTCGCCTTTCCGGAAGAAAATTTCTCCCGCATGCCCAAAGCAAAGCACTCGCGGCATTTGCCGAATGGATGCTGACGCATCCCCTTGGCTCATTGTTCGCAGAAATAAAAAAGCACTTAGATTTCCTAAGTGCTCCGTACCCCGTATTGTTTCACATTTTGCCCAGGTCTTAAACCATATGCTTACTTTATTACTTTTTAAATACAAAAAACTTGCTGATAATATAGTTTCCGATCATCACAAGCACAGATACAAAAATCTTGGAAAACGCCTCGTTAATCGTCAAAACATTTACCATCAGAATCATCATGACCTCATCCAGCACCCATGTGGATACCCGCCCGCCGGAAAACTGCAGGAATTCCCTCAACATATTGGGTTCCTTGCTCTTAAAGACATATTTGCGGTTCATGAAATAGCCGAAGATCACGCCGACCACCCACGAAATAAGGCTGAGCAGAAAGTTATGCCACACGATCTTCGCGTCCAGAATCGTGTATGCGCATAAAAACCAGGCCGCCCAGGACACAAGAGTATTCAGCACTCCCACAATAAGGTATGAAATCATTTCCTCGTATTTGACAAACAGTGCCTTCATTTTTTCTATCATTGGAAACTCCCATCTGCCCGCTTCAGCAGGCATTCAAATAAGAATTGTGAGGGGTTCTTGTCACAATATTCTCCTCACAAATTTACCACATTTCTATCCTCACCCCGCAGGAAAGCGGCAATATTTTCATGTGCCTCCAGCACGCAGCGGGTGCGCGCCTCCACGCTTGCCCATGCAAGGTGCGGCGTTATGATAAGCCTGCAGCTGTCCTTTATCCTGCTTAAGGGATTGCTCTCCTCCAAGGGCTCCCTTTCCACCACGTCAAGCCCCGCTGCCGCGATCTCCCCGTTTAACAGGGCATGATAGAGCGCCGTGTTGTCCACCACCCCGCCCCGCGCCACATTGATAAGCACTGCGGTATTTTTCATCCTCTTAAGCGCCTCCCCGTCGATAAGGTTTCTGGAGATATCGCTCAGAGGACAGTGCAGCGACAGAAAATCACTTTCTCTTAACAGTGTATCCTTATCTACCTGAGGATAATCGGTACAGCTGCTTTTTCCTGTGACAGAATGGAATATCACTCTGCAGCCGAAGGCGGAAGCAATTGCCGCCACACGCCTGCCTATATTTCCCATTCCCACAATTCCCCAGGTCTTACCCTCCAGCTCATAAAAGGGCAGATCAAAGCTGGAAAAACGGTCCTGGGCGCTATACGCGCCGGATTTTACATAATTATCATAATAGGGCAGCTTCTCGCTCAAGGCAAGCGCCATACAGAAGGTATGCTGCGCCACCATAGCCGTGCAGTAGTCCCTTACATTGGTCACCCTGATGCCCCTTGACCTGCAGTAATCCAAATCACAGTTGTCAAAGCCCGTTGCAAACTCGCAGATCAGCTTTACATTGGGAGCGTCCCGCAAGGTTTCCTCCCTCAGGGGAGACTTATTTGCGATTACAATATCCGCCTCCCTTACCCTCTCTCTCACTTCATCTACAGTGACCGTATTTCGGTATACCGTCACCTGGCCAAAATCACTGATACAGTCCACGGACACATCCGCGCCCACGCTGTCCCTTTCCAATATTACAATTTTCATTTTATCCCTCTCTGCGCGCTCCGGCGCATATGGAATCACGAAAGAATTAAATCTGACATGCAGATTTTGAGCGCACAGCGCGCAGGCGCGCAGCGGCTGAATTCTTGAGTGTATTTTACCACAATTTGATGCGCCTCAGCGCATATGGAATCAGAAGTTGACACAGTGTTTTTCTGTGTCAACATTTTACCATATCAGCAGAAAATCAAGCGCGAACAAAGTGAGCATTTGATTTTGCCTGATATGGTAACGAAAGAATTAAATCTGACATACAGATTTTGAGCGCACAGCGCGCAGGCGCGCAGCGGCTGAATTCTTGAGTGTATTTTACCACAATCTCCCTATGTTATCAACTCCGCAAAATTATTCCTAGAATATTTAATATCTGCATAAATATGCCGATAAAAGATATGCGATTGTTTACCATTGCAAACGGAATTGCAATCAAAGATCCCGCAGGGGGCTGACAGGCTCATTGCCCGCGGGAATAATTATTCAATGGATTGGAGGATTTAAGGTATGCAGATCAAAGCGATTACAGTGAACGCCGCAGGGATGACGGCGGCGGAACAGGGCATGCAGGGAAACAGAAATCAGCTGCAGCCTGAGAGCAGTATGTTCGGACCCGAGTGCAGGGTTACGATCTCCCGGGAGGGGAGAAGCCTGAGCAGACAGCAGAAGGTTCAGGAAGAAACGGGCGCTCATAGCGTCAAGGAGGAGCGAATGCTGCTTCGCCGCCAGGAGGAAGCCGAGCTGTCCAAGGAAATCAGAGAGGGGTATCGCGAGAGCCTGAACGAAATCGATAAACAGATAACCGACTATAACTCCTCCTATGCCAGGTTTGAAAGGGATAAGGTAATATATGATGCGGAGTTAATGGAAAAAACCCTTGAGGAACAGCAGGAATTAATGCAGGCCATGAACAGCCAGAAGCAGTTCCAGATGGAGGAAGGTCAAAGGCGGGCGAAGGAAGCACAGCAGATGGCTATGGAATCCGCCCAATATAAGGAGCAGATCGATGAAAATAACCGGGATCTGTTGACCCTGCTCAGGACGGTGGAGGAATCGGAAAAAGCGGAGGATAAACGCGAAAACGGTGAGACCGGAAACAACAATGGCAGCCAGGCCGATATTGATATGTCTGATGCAGCCAACTCAATGGGCGGCATAATCCAAGGCTCGGCAATTCAATTGATGACATCATCCATAAACCGTGACGAGGATGTGCAAGAGCTGTTAGAGACGATTGAGGAATCCGCGCACTGGTTTATTAATACCGCTGACTCCATCACCCAAAATATTCTTCAAAAGAGTTCGGAAATAAGGGATTCTCTTGATAATGAATCCTTTACGGACCAACAGATAGCGGAGATGATGCATGATCTTCAGGATGGAATAGCACTGAATTATGATAATGTAAAGAACTTCAGAGCTTTCGGAATTCAGGTCCTGCGGGATGTGCAGGAGGCCAAGCTTCAGCAAATGGGGGCTAGCCCCCTGACGGACCTGCAGGAAACCAAAAAGAGCATGATGCTGTCAGCGGCTGACGCTGCCCTTGGAGAGGCAAGACATAGCGGCCTCGACAAGACATCCCATGAGCTTGCGGAGGAAGTAAGGGACTTGATCGACAAGCGAAACGATGTTGACAAAATCCAACAGGATAAGGAAAAGGATAACAAAGAAAAAGAAGATGACGAAGAAGACCATCCGGATGAATACCTTCCGGGCGCCGGCTGACCCTTGCATATAAAGCTTCATAAATAAGGGGCTGCTGCAAACAAAGATTTTGTACAATATATGGCGTATATGAACAGATTGGATAACCATATTTTGTACTTTCTCTGAATTTGCAGCAGCCCCTTTATTTTTACTTCAGACGTGCAAGAAGCTCCTCTCTCTGCGCCTCGTACCCGGGCTTGCCAAGCAGGGCAAACATATTTTTCTTATAGCTCTCCACGCCGGGCTGATTAAAGGGATTGACCCCCAACAGGTAACCGCTGATGCCGCAGGCAAACTCAAAGAAGTAAAACAGCTCGCCCAGGTAAAATTCGTTTACCTCCGGCACATTCACCAGGAAGTTGGGAACCTGTCCGTCAGTGTGTGCCAGAATGGTGCCGTTCATGGCGCTCTTGTTGACGAAATCAACCGTCTTTCCCGCCAGGTAGTTCAGACCGTCCAAATCCACCGGCTCCTCGCCTATAATAAGCTCCTCACGGGAGGTTTCCACATTGATGACTGTCTCAAACATAATCCTTGCGCCGTCCTGGATAAACTGCCCCATGGAGTGCAGATCGGTTGTCAGATCCACGCTTGCCGGCAGAAGCCCCTTATGGTCCTTGCCCTCGCTCTCGCCGTAAAGCTGCTTCCACCACTCGTTGATATAGTGTACCGCAGGCTCATAGTTCGCCAAAATCTCCACGCTCCTGCCCTTGCGCAGCAGAATATTGCGCAGAGCCGCGTACTGCAGCGCATCGTTATCTTCAAAATCATTCTCCAGCGCACGCTTTCTTCCGCTTGCCGCGCCTTCCATCAGCTTGTCTATATCCGCGCCGCTGACTGCGATAGGCAGAAGCCCCACTGCGGTCAGTACGGAGAAACGCCCTCCCACATCGTCGGGTACCACAAAGGTCTCATAGCCCTCCTCCGTGGCAAGGCTCTTAAGGCTTCCCTTCGCCTTGTCGGTTGTGGCATAAATTCTCTTTGCCGCGCCCTCCTTGCCGTACTTCTTTTCAAGCATCTCCTTAAATACACGGAATGCAATTGCGGGCTCGGTGGTGGTGCCGGACTTGGAAATCATGTTGATCGAAAAATCCCTGTCTCCCACTACATCCATCAGGTGCTTTAAATAGGTGGAGCTGATGGAATTGCCGCAGAAATAGATCTCGGGAGTCGTCCTCTTATCCCTGCCAAGCAGGTTGTAAAAGCTGTGCCCAAGGAATTCTATCGCAGCCCGCGCCCCAAGGTAAGAGCCGCCGATGCCGATTACAAGAAGCACCTCCGAATCCCCCTGAATCTTCTTTGCCGCCGCCTTGATCCTTGCAAACTCCTCCTTATCATAATCCACGGGAAGGTCTATCCATCCCAGAAAATCATTGCCTGCTCCGCTCCTGGAGACCAGCACCTCCTTTGCGTCCAGCGCCAGCTTCTTCATATAGCCGACTTCCTCCTGGGATATGAAAGAACCTGCTCTTGAATAGTCAAATGTTACCTGTTTGCTCATAGTTTTGCTCCTTTTCCCAAAATAGATAAAGCTGTTGTGCTTTTGTCCTAAGTGTAGCAAAATTGTATGACGAATTCAAGTAAAATTTGTCCTAACCCCGGTCCATATCTGAGGTTTTCCGCAAGATCCGCCCTGCCATACATCCCTTCAGCTCTCCGTCAAAAACTCCTTTAACAGCGCCTCCAGTTCTTCCTCGGAAACCTTGGCAGAGTCGTCCGAAAAGCCCGGCGTAAAGTCTTCTTCAAAGAAATCGTCCTCACCTGCCCGTCCCGCAGGCGGCTGCGCCATGGTCCTCTGGCCCCACTGGGGCTGGATATTTTCCGCTCCCGCTGCCAGTCTTCCGCCTCCAATGGGCATCAGCTCCACGGTTCTCCTGCCATTGCCGAGTCTGGTACCCTCCCCTGCGCCGCTCTCCTCAAAAAAGGCTTCCCCGTACAGCATTTCCAGATCTCTTTTTGTCACATCGATCCTGGGCGCAAAATGATTCTCCAGATAATCAATTAAATTGACCTTCAGCACTCTCCTCTTGCCCCTTATATCCACAATCGTAGACACAGAAAAGTATATGTACATCCCAAAGAAGCTCACAATATAAAAAGGCAGAACATCGCCCAGGGTCCTCCCCGCCAGAATGCTCCTGCAAATCCCCACGCCGGAAAAAACCACCGACAAAAGCTCCATCTGTCCGGACAGATGATAAAGCATTCCATAGGAAATATGCATGAAGGAAATCTTGTTCAGAAACTTGTCTACAAATACCTGAATATTAGGGACTCCGTTGCTCATCTGATAACAGTTTGCAAACTTCAGCTTGCACTGCTTCAGCTGCTTGTTCTCAGTTGAAGCCATATTGTCGGCTTCCTTTATTAAATTTTGGTAAAACAGCCCCAGGAGGACCCTTACAAATATACTCATTCCCATAAAGGTAAACATCAGAGCCGTAACCAGCTTTTCTTCCTGAAATACGCTAAACATATCCGCACCTCTTTCTCAGCTATGACGCGGGCGCGCCATTCGCAAAATACTGCAAAAACTTTGTGAGAAACTTTTATATTTACAGTATAACTTGAAAGTATGCATTTTTATAGGATTTTTCATCGTATTATTATGAGGTATTTCGACATAAAACGGCAAATTCCTTTTTGCTCCCAACACAGTGCCGACAGAAGCCCGCCCACAGCCCGTAAGTCAGTTGTTGACTAAATAACTGCAACCGTGCGGCTTTTGAATGCTTTAGCCTGCCATTTTTTTGAGTATCAAGACCTTTGAATAATCGCAATGTTTCTCTGCTTTTATTATTAGACCATATTTTTTAAAAAAGGCTTTTAAGTCTTTAGTTATAAACGCTTTATAAGGCTTTGGCTCTAATACTTCTATTGGTAAAAATAATATCTTATTAACAACAATACTTTATCAAAACATTTGTCTTTGAAATTCAATTTTGCCGCATCCATGCAGTACAGCTTTATATTTAATATATGTGCCTTCTGTGTCAACATTTTACCATATCAGCAGGAAATCAAGCGCGAACACCGTGAGCATTTGATTTCACCTGACATGGTAACGAAAGAATCAAATCTGCAAAGCAGATTTTAAGCGCACAGCGCGACAGACGCGCAGCGGATGGATTCTTGAGTGTATTTATTTTACCACAAAACTTTCTGTCCGGATATCAAAAAAATATGATACCGGATTGCACAGTGGGATGTAATCTGATATTATGTATATAATAGTTAAAAAGGAATACATAACTTCAGGAGGATATTTTAACATGGAAACACTGAAATACAAAACTCAGGGAACCTGCTCGCAGGAAATTGAAATCGAATTAAAGGACGGCGTTATCGAATCCGTAAAGTTCACCGGGGGCTGCAACGGCAATCTCAAGGGTGTTGCAGCGCTGGTAAAGGGCATGACGCCGGAGGAAGTGATCGCCCGCTGCAAGGGAATACGCTGCGGTTTTAAAGCAACCTCCTGCCCGGATCAGCTGGCACAGGCACTGGAGCAGATGCTGGCATAAAAAAGCGAACGGGCTCGCTTTGAGAATCCGCGCAGCAGAAATCTGGAGGTAAGCATGAGAAAAATCATATTGACCGGAGGGGGTACGGCGGGACACGTCACCCCCAATATTGCGCTGCTTCCTTCTCTGAAGGAGGCAGGCTATGAAATTGCTTATATAGGCTCCTATGACGGAATCGAAAAAAAACTGATCGAGGACTTTGACATTCCCTACACAGGCATTTCCACCGGCAAATTCCGCCGTTACCTGGACCCAAAGAACCTGACCGACCCGTTTCGTGTCATAAAGGGCTATGTGGAAGCAAAAAATTACTTAAAAAACCACAGACCGGACGTGGTATTTTCAAAGGGCGGCTTTGTCAGCGTCCCCGTGGTCCGCGCCGCGGCTTCCCTGCGCATACCCTGCATCATTCACGAATCGGATATGACGCCGGGTCTGGCAAATAAGCTCTGTATCCCCGTGGCCAAAAAGGTATGCTGCAACTTCCCGGAGACTCTGAGGCTGCTGCCGGAGAGCAAGGCGGTTTTGACCGGTTCCCCTATCCGTGCGGAGCTGTCCCACGGAAATAAGCTTGCCGGGCTGAATATGTGCGGCTTCAGCGCCAACAAGCCCGTCATTATGGTGACGGGAGGCAGCCTTGGCGCATCCAACGTAAACAAGGCGGTCCGCGAGACGTTGCCCCTGCTTTTGAAGGAATTTCAGGTGGTTCATCTATGCGGTAAGGGAAAGCTGGACAATATGCTTTTAAACACCGCGGGCTATAAACAGTTTGAATATGTCAAGTCCGAGTTAAAGGACCTGTTCGCCATGGCGGACCTGGTGATTTCCCGCGCAGGCGCAAATGCCATCTGCGAGCTGCTGGCGCTCAAAAAGCCGAATATCCTGATTCCCCTTCCCTCGTCGAGCAGCCGCGGCGACCAGCTGCTGAACGCGCAGTCCTTCGAGGCACAGGGCTTTTCCATCGTAATAAACGAGGATGACCTGACGCCCAACTTACTGGCAAACAAGGTGAGGGAGCTTTATGCCGACAGACAGACCTATCATGATACCATGAGCAAAAGCGGGCAGATGGATTCCATCAAAACCATTATGAAATTAATCGAGGAGGCTTGACATTCTGTGTCAAGCCTCCCTTCTGTATATAAGCCCTCTCTATAACCCCTCCCCATCGTAAGCCGCCCTGCTGCCCCCGATATATTTTGGCCTGGTTCTGGCACATACCACATGGGCATCCCCGATGGCAACGGTGCGGATACGCACCGGAACCGCCACGTCCTTTAAGTGCATTCCGATCAGAGTATCCCCAATATCCAGCCCTGCGTGCGCCCTGATATGCTCCACAGCCACAGGGTTCTCAAACGCCTTGTATGCCGCCGTGGCAAAGGAGCCTCCTGCCTTGGGCTGGGGCACCACATTCACAATCTCGTAGCCGTACTTGACTGCCGCCTCCTTCTCCAGCACAAGAGCGCGGTTCAAATGCTCGCAGCATTGCGCCGCGAGATAAACCCCCGCCTCCTCCGTCGCCTGATAGATACCGCCGAACACAACCTCGGCAAGCTCCGGACTGGAAAAGGAACCGATGCCTGCGCCCGCCACCTCGCTGGTAGAACAGCCCACCACAAACAGCTCACCCGGCTCCAGCCTGGCGGCCTCAAGAAGCTCCTTCGCAGCCCTGTACGCTTCTTCGCCTATAATTGTCATTTCTTCCGTCATCTCTATACCTCCCTGCCCGCTTCAGCGGACGCCCACACTCAAGCCTGTGCCCGCTTTTCGCGGCAGACGCCTGTACCCGAGCCTCCCGACGGCGTCTCAAGGCTCTCCGACAACAATAGTTTCCCCGGATTTGACCTCTATAATACCGCCCGCTGTGCTCACCCACACACTGACCGCGGTGGGATTATGCATGGTCATACCGTCCGCGGAGAATTCCTGCCGTCTCGTGGCCTGTATGTAGGTGCAGATTTCCAAGTTCGTGGCATACCATATATCGTTCTTCCCCGCCATCCTGTCCGCAAACGCCTCAATGACGCTCCAGTCGCCGGACCACCCGAACTCGAAGCTGTGTCCCCACACATACATCACAGGAAGCTCATAGAATCCCGGCACATCCAGAAAGCTGTCGCCCAGCTCCAACAGTCCGTTATTGTGGTGGCAGGTGGGATGCCATTCCAGGAAATCCGCAGGCGCCCAGAACATTTTGGTATCCTGAACGGTGCGGGAATATTTGATGCCAAGAGATCTCACAACGTCCTTTGTCTCCTGATTGTAATTTCCGTATGCGTAGGATAATCCCTGCACCATCCCTCCGGTAAGCCTCTCCAGCGCCTTCCTGTCCTCCTGAAGCTCCAGGACAAGCTGCTGCCCGGTTATGGACGGGGGATTTCTGTGCTGCACACCGTGACATGCCACCTCATGCCCCGCATACACCCTTTTTACCTCCTCCGGCTTCACATATACGTCTCTGCCCCTCTCGATTCCCAGCCGTCCTGAGTTAAGGTGGAAGGTTCCTTTCATTCCATGGCTGCGAAGAAGCTCCGCCAGCCTTTCGTCAAAGCGCTGACCGTCGTCATAGCTGAAGGTAAGCGCCTTCCTTTTCCCATCCGGATATACATATCTCATTTCTACTGCCTCCCTTACACCCTTTTTCCCATACGGGAATACAATAATCTAAACAAAATATTACAGGAATCTCCCATGCATTTTCTATCTTCTCTCCTGTTCGGAGTGTCCGCAAGCCTTGATTCCCTGCTGGTAGGCGTCAGCTACGGAATCCGGAGGGTGCATATCAGGCTTTGGCAAAACCTGTTCATCAGCTTCGTGACATTCCTTGGAACCTGCCTTTCGATAGGCGCAGGGCATCTGCTGATTCCCCTTCTGCCCAAGGCCGTCTGCAGCTATGCCGGAAGCCTGATACTGGCGCTTTTGGGAATTTATTATATTATAAAATGGCTGGTTTCCTCCCTGCGGAATCGGCGTGCCGGCAGGCTTTCTCATTACAGTGAAATTTCCTCTGCCTCTGCCCCGAAAAAGTGGGAAGTCTTACGCCTTGCCGAGGTGCTCACCCTGAGCCTGACGCTTTCCCTGAACAATCTCGGCATCGGGCTGAGCGCAAGCCTTGCGGGACTGATGCTTCTTCCCACTGCCGCAGCCACATTGCTCTGTTCCGTGGTGCTGCTATTTCTGGGAAATCAGCTGGGGCGCTGCCGCCTGTTACAGCTTGCAGGCAATGCCGCCGACCCGGTCTCAGGCGTTCTTCTCATCGGTTTAGGTCTTGTGCAGCTTATATGGTGAGGAATCAAAACCCTGGCAGGAATAAACCGCACCTTCGCGAAATAGGTTTTCCCTGTTTCGCCTACATAACAAGCCTCGCCGCCTCCGTTCTGCATCCGTAGTATAGCATACATTCCTTAAAAAGTCACTTTTATTCAAGTCTTTTGCCTTATATACCGCAGCGGTCCCGATGCCGGGAATCCTTCTCACTCCTTCCTCTGCTCTCCATCCCACAGACACCCGTATATTTTTATTGTTTTAGGAAAAGTTAGTAACATTAAAATCGTTTTCTTATGAAACGGTTATAAAACACACAACCCGGAAAAGGAAAGGTAATACCGCTATGCAAATATCCGAAAGGCTGCAGGACAATATTGATTATATGAAGGCAAACCTGCCCATTGGTACCAGCTTTGACCTGATGACGCGCGACTTATACCTGGGCGAGACAAAGGCTTACTTTATGGGGGTAAACGGCTTCTGCAAAACAGAGATTCTTCAGAGGATCTTCTCCGACCTGCAGGACCCTTCCTATATGGCCGACGGGCATGTGGATGACATCTCTCATTATGTGAGCGCCAAAATCGGATATGCGCAGACCTCCCTCACAGACTCCTGGGAAATTATTTTCCGAAACGTTCTCAGCGGTCCCTCCGTGCTGTTTATCGACGGCTTTGCCCAGGCGGTTCTCATCGATGTGAGAACCTACCCAACAAGAGGCATTGCAGAGCCGGACCTGGAAAGGGTCACCAGAGGCTCAAGGGACGGCTTTGTGGAAACCCTGGTCGTCAACGCCAACCTGATTCGGCGCAGAGTCCGCTCCACAAAGCTTACCTTTGCCATGCACAGCGTAGGCTCGGAGAGCAAAACCGACGTATGCGTCGCATACCTTGAGAATACGGTGAACAAAGGGCTTCTGGACAAGCTTTCCCGGACGCTGGATTCCCTGCAGGTCTCCGCTCTCACTATGGGGGCAAAGAGCCTGGAGGAGCTTCTCCTGCGCAAGCATTGGTGGAATCCCCTTCCCAGCATGCAGATCACGGAACGCCCCGACGTGGCATGCAGTTATCTGCTGGAAGGGCATATTCTGGTGCTGGTGGATAATTCCCCCTTTGTGATTGTTCTGCCCTGCACCATTTTTCAGTTTACCCAAAGCGCCGAGGACTATTATAAAAGTCCCGCTGTCAGCACCTATTTCCGCCTGGTGCGCTTTCTCTGCATTCCGGTCAGCCTGCTTTTAATGCCGCTGTTTCTGCTGGCTGCCGCATATTTCCCCGATTTTTCCCAGCGATGGGGGCTGCTTTCCTCCGGCGACCTGGGACCGGTGCGGCTGTTTTTTTATGTGCTGACGGTAGAGTTTTTGTTGGATTTATTTAAGTATTCCTCCGCCTTAAGCTCCGGTAAATTCTCCGGCTCCCTGTCCATGATCGGAGGATTGATTATAGGCGACATTGCCGTCAGTCTGAACTGGGTCTCCGTGGAAGTCCTGTTTTACGGCGCCGTCACGCTGCTCGCCTCCCTCTCCATCACCGGAACGGAATTCAGCGACGGCCTGCGCCTTTACCGCATTCTCCTGATAGCCGCCACCGGCTTCTTCGGACTGCCCGGCTTCCTGACGGGGCTTGCGCTGGTACTGCTCTCCGCAGCCACCACGCCTACCTTCGGCGGCTTCAGCTATTTTTGGCCTCTCTTTCCCTTTAACGCAAAAGCCCTGGGCAGACTGCTCTTTCGCAGCCCTACGCCCAAGGCGCAGCCCTCCTCCGTATGGGACCGGGGAAAAGCAAAATAGCTGTGATGCAGGCAGGCTCTACTGCATCCGGAAGCTGCTGTCTACAGAATTTCAAACGCACAAAACAACGGAACCCCAAACCTTATGGGATTCCGTCACCTTTTAACAAGAGCGATAGACGGGACTCGAACCCGCGGTTTCCACCTTGGCAAGGTGGCGCTCTACCAACTGAGC
>ERZ808051.1889-NODE-1889-length-12194-cov-3.638112_pt1 | contig 12194 bp, 10 predicted proteins | sample MGYA00380199_ERZ808051 | MGnify/ENA primary metagenome ERZ808051 (study PRJEB31490, sample SAMN06133391) | mouse gut metagenome | isolation source: J11 | host: mice | place: China: Chengdu | collected 2015-05 ...
CGCGCCAGGCTTACGAGCAGGCGGGGGAGATTATGCAAAACGCGCAGGAGAGCGCGGAAACAATGTTGCGTGAGGCAAATGAGGAGGCGGAGTCGCTGCGTGCAGGGGCGCTAATTTACACCAACGATATCCTCGCGGAGGTGGAGAAAGTTTTGGCAAACGCCTACGAGGAGAGCCGCATAAAGACCGAGGAAACCGTGAGTGCGCTGAAACATAATCTCGACGTGGTGCTTGAAAACCGCCGGGAACTAAATGAACAGCTTGAGCCGCAGCAGCGTAAGGCGGAGGCGGACAGGTACCAGAGTGATGATTTTGATTTTGACGAGAATACCTTTTTGCCGGATATGGAGGAGTGAGGGGGAAGCACTTTTATATCAATGTGAGGATAAGCATGGTGAGCAGGTAGGCAAATAAGCCCTGCATCAGTTTTACAAATGCATAGTAATTTATGGACAGTCCAGTCCCCGAAGTTACGCTTTTGGTCTGCATCAGCCCGCAGAATCCGCCAAATGCGGTGACACCGAGGGTAAGGGCTGTTTTTTGTGCTGCGGGGAGCGCGCATGAGGAAATCTTTTGTATCCCGCTTGTGATTTCAAGCATGCCGCAGAACAGGGCGCGGAGCGGTTCGGGGAGCGGGAGTTCCCTGACAAATGCGGATAACATGGAAAACAGGATTATGTATCCGCCGACCTTGGTGATGGTGGCAAAGCTTTCCGGTATGCAGGAATCCAGTGCAGTGAAAAATGCGGGGATACTTCCCTGTGCAGTTTTTCTTGTCCCGTCAGAGCGGGAATCTGGGGGTAGGTTTTTTTTCTCCTGTCCCCGATATTTTTTTGGCAGGATGAATATTGTCGTGGAAAGCAGGGCGGAACTGTAGAGGACGAGCAGCACGAGCATTGCATAGTGCGGGGTGTTTTGTTCCTGGGCAGCGACGTAGCTGATAAGGAACATCATGCTTGCCTGGTTGGAAAAGCCGAGCAAAAACATGGCTTCCCGCTCATTTAACCGCCCGGACTCATAGAGGGAAGCCGTGGTCTTAGCCCCGAGGGGCATCCCGCACAAAAGGCCTACAAAAAGCGGGTAGCAGGCACTCTCGCGCACGGGGAAGATACGCGTAAAAATAGGACCTAGCAGCAGTTCGAACGGTCTTGTCATATGCAGCGTAATCAGAAGACCGGAGAGGATGAGGAAGGGCAGCAGGATGGGCAGCAGGGTCTTTGACCATAAAAGAAGCCCTTCGAGCGCGCCAAGGGCGGCTGTTTTCGGAAAGAGGAGCATTAAAAACAATGTCAGAAACAGGACGAGGTATAAAAAATAGCGCCGCAGCCGGCGGGATAATGTTTTTTTTGCATGCTGGTCCATAAAAGACTCCGGGAAAGCTTTTCCCTGTAATTTTATTCGGAGCGTATGATTTCATGCGTAAATTCATTGTAAAATAAGGATGAGGCACCGTTTTGGAACAAAAGCTGCCGGTAGAGTTCGGCGCAGGCAATATCTTTTTGGAAAAAAGAATACGCCTTCGGTGTAAGAAGTTTCTCCGCGCGGGCAGGTTTTAGGATAAGAGGGGGGAGGCTGCTTTTACTGTCCTTTTTTGCGCCGCGCAGGAATGGTCTTGCCCGCCCGCCAATCCCTAAGATGCGCGCATAGGGGGAATGTGGGAGGGCGCGGAATTCCTCCTGTTCTGTTTCTGTAATGTCAAGCACCGTGTGAAGGAGGGCGCGCTTTATCCTGGTGAGGGTGAGTTCCCTGGTCTTTAATGAAATGGCAAATTCTGGAAAGTCTATATATGAATAGCGCTGTGAAAAAATGCGGTTGGCAAGGGAGCGCCCCATATCGGCATAGACGGAAAGTTCGTCCGCCTCCCTGCATTGCAGCAGCCGCAGGGCGAGGAGGGGGGAGAGTGCGGTTTCGGTTACGAAAGCGCGGTTGGCATATTCCCTGTCAAAGATTTTAAATGCGGCTTTTGGCATAAAATATCCGGGCAGTGAGGTGTTGTTTGCTCCTGCTTCCCAGTAAGCGCGCAGCGCGGTGGCGGAGGTTTTTTGGTTATTTTCGGCGGAGGGGATTTCACTAAGTGTCTTTTCATGGTAGCCCGCCCCCTGCCTTAAAATTGTGTGTGCCGCCATGGGGTAGCCCCGCTTTTTGCAGACTTTAAGGTATTCCAGACCGAGCAGGTTGTTCGGCTCGTCTAAAAGGGGGGCGGCATCGGGCATTATGGAGAGCACCGCCTTTTTTCTTGCCGCCGGGAAACTAAGCCCGGTTGCAAGGGCATCTTTAAGTGCTATCCGGTATTCCTGCGGCTCCTCGCAAAGCAGCCCTGAGAGGGGCAACAGCCCTTCTAATGTCCCCGCCTCACTTCCGAAAACAAAAGAATCTGCCCCGAGGTCAAAAAGAAGACGGAGTGCGCCTTCGGCAAAGTATTCCGCGCTCGCGCAGGCGGAAAACACAGGGAGTTCAACAATAAGGTCGGCACCGCAGGCGAGGGCGGCTTCTGAGCGCGCATATTTGGAAAACAGCGCGGGGGCACCCCGCTGCACAAAAGCACCGCTTAAAATTACAATGATTATATCCGCACCCGTGATTTCCCGCGCCCGCTTAAAGAGGAGGGCGTGTCCGTTGTGGAGCGGGTTAAATTCCGCTATGATTCCGGTAATCTTCATGATGGTGTTTCCTTTCGGTAAAATTTAGTGGGAACCAAACTGCTATATTATCTGTGAAATCTTGCCGATTTGCAGGGGGAAATTCCCCGTTCTTTCCCTCTTTAATACTACCATGAATGCCACACAAAGGGTAGGGGGAATTTTTTAAGCTTTAACCTATGACGTGAACCCTGTCTAATTCATTCGGTTGTCCAAAATTTCGCTTGCCACAATATGTAAAATGCATTATACTGTAAGTAATGATTTTTAGGGATATTTTCTGAAAGGAGATTCGTAAAGATGAGCTTTATTGAAGAAATCAAGGAGAGGGCACGAAAGAACAGAAAAACAATTGTTCTGCCGGAGTCGGAGGACCGCAGGATTTATGAGGCGGCGGCAAAGGTTTTGGACGAGGAGATTGCAAATGTAATTATTATCGGCAAGGATCAGGTGATCCGCAAAAAATCGACGGGTTTTGATATCTCCGGCGCAACGCTGATTGACCCGGAGAAATTTGAGCGCCTGCCGGAATATATCGGTAAGCTTGTGGAGATACGAAAGAGCAAGGGGATGACAGCGGAGATGGCTCAGGAAGTCCTGATGACGGACTACACCACTTTCGGCGTGATGATGGTAAAGATGGGGGATGCGGACGGGATGGTTTCCGGCGCGTGCCATTCCTCGGCAAATACCCTGCGCCCGTGCCTGCAAATTTTAAAGACAGCGCCGGGGACAAAGCTGGTTTCGGCATTTTTCCTGATGATTGTGCCAAATTCAACATTTGGTGCCAAGGGAACTTTTGTATTCGGGGACTGCGGCTTAAACCAGAACCCGACCTCGGAGGAACTTGCGGCGATTGCGGAGTCCTCCGCGCGCAGCTTTGAACTCCTTACAGGCAAGGAAGCAAAAATTGCAATGCTCTCCCACTCGACAAAGGGCAGTGCGAAGCACGATGATATTTACAAGGTGACAAGGGCGGTGCAGATCGCGCACGAGCAGTATCCGGAACTGAAAATTGACGGCGAATTGCAGCTTGACGCGGCGATCGTGCCGGAAGTCGCTGCTTTTAAAGCTTCGGGAAGCCCGGTGGCGGGCAAGGCGAACGTCCTGATCTTCCCGGATCTTGACGCGGGCAATATCGGGTACAAGCTGGTGGAGCGCCTTGGGGGGGCGGAAGCATACGGACCTTTGACACAGGGAATTGCCGCGCCGGTCAACGACCTTTCGCGCGGCTGCAACGCGGACGATATTGTCGGTGTAATCGCAATCACCGCAGTCCAGGCGGCGGCAGGGAATTATTAAAGGAGGGAAGTCAGGACAATGAAAATATTAGTTATTAATTGCGGGAGTTCCTCGCTGAAATATCAGCTTATTGATTCGGAGACGGAGAAGGCGGCAGCGGTCGGGCTGTGCGAGCGGATCGGCATTGACGGCAGGCTGGTGCATACTGTGGCGGGCTGTGAAAAACTTACATTTGACAAGCCGCTCCCGGATCATGAGGCAGCGGTGCAGGCGGTGCTTGCGGCGCTTATGGACGGGCAGCACGGGGTGGTTTCTTCCCTTGATGAGATCGGGGCGGTGGGGCACCGCGTCGTGCACGGTGGGGAGCGCTTTACTGGTTCCGTCGTGATTGATGATGCGGTGATTGCGGCGATAAAGGAGTGCAACGACTTAGCCCCGCTGCACAATCCAGCGAATTTGATCGGGATTGACGCGTGCCGCAAACTTATGCCGGGCGTTCCGATGGTCGCGGTATTTGACACGGCATTCCATCAGACCATGCCGAAAAAAGCCTATACTTACGCGCTCCCGTATGAGTATTATGATAAATACAAAGTCCGCCGTTACGGTTTCCACGGGACAAGCCACAGCTATGTGAGCAGGCGGGCGGCAGAACTTTCCGGGATTGACCTGAATAACTCAAAGATTATTGTCTGCCATCTCGGCAACGGCGCAAGTGTTTCCGCCATTTTAAACGGAAAGTCCGTTGATACAAGTATGGGGCTGACCCCGCTTGAGGGGCTGGTTATGGGGACGCGCTCGGGCGATATCGACCCGGCGATAATCGAGTTTATCGCGAAGAAGGAGGGGAAGAGCCTTCCTGAAGTGATGGAGATTTTAAATAAAAAATCGGGCGTGTATGGGCTTTCAGGGGTTTCTAGCGACTTCCGCGACCTCGAGGCGGCAGCGGACGGGGGCAATGAACGCGCAAAGGATGCAACGGAAGTTTTTGTTTACCGCACGGCAAAATATATCGGAGCTTATACTGCGGCGATGAACGGTGTTGATGTGATTGCATTTACGGCGGGACTCGGGGAGAACGATAAGAAAATCCGCGCAAAGGTCTGCGCTTATCTGAAATATCTCGGGGTGGAGATTGACGATGCGCGCAACGACGTGCGCGGAAAGGAGGCGCTGATTTCTTCGGATTCCTCGAAGATTAAGGTGCTTGCAGTCCCGACGAACGAGGAACTTGCGATTGCGAGGGATACGGCGGCGCTGGTTGGTTAGGCTGTAATTTGCGTTTGGGAAAAATTTAGTTGACAAACCGGCATCCCTTGGGTATAATACAAGCTGTGTCTATGAAAGGGTAACTTTTGCGAAAAGGCAGGAAAGATTATGTTGGTTAACTTGTCGGAGGTTATGAACCGCAGGGGGGAAGCTCTTGAGGTTTGTGTGGAAACAGGGTTTGATGAGTTCTGTATGAACGGTAATTCTTATCCGGTAAAGAAAAAGACACCCGTTCGGCTGACGATTAAGAGCCCTTCCCCAAAGAAGGTGTTTATCGCGGCAGAAGCGGAGTATGTCCTGTCCGCCCCGTGTGACCGCTGCCTTAGGGAAGTGGAGTTTTCCATCCCGATTAGCTATGAGCAGGAGGTTGATTTTTCAAAAGCGCAGGAGGAGTGTCCTGACGGGCTTGAGGAAATATCCTGTATCTCTGGTTACGACCTGGATGTGGACCGCCTGGTGTATGAGGAACTTCTGGTCGCATTTCCGGCCAAGGTGCTCTGCCGGGAGGATTGCTTGGGGATTTGCAATATCTGCGGCGCTGACTTGAATGCGGGGGAGTGCGGCTGTGACCGTCTGGGCATGGAGGATGAGGATTCCCTTGATCCGCGCATGGCGGCAGTCCGGGATATTTTCAGGAATTTCACGGAACAGTCCCAGGTATTATGCGGGGCAAATCCAAAAGGAAACGAAAAGAAAAGAGGAGGTGGAAATAATGGGAGCAATTTGTCCAAAGAATAAACATTCAAAGGCGAGGCGTGACAGCCGCAGGGCGAACTGGAAAATGAGCGTGCCTGGTCTGGTAAAATGCAGCAGCTGCGGTCAGCTTATGATACCGCACAGGGTCTGCAAGGCTTGTGGTTCGTACAACAAAAAGAAAATCATTACCACTGCAGAGTAATGATTTGGAACCGGGAACCGTATGGTTCCCGGTTTTTTTTGATGGTTTTATGCAAAGCTAACAAAACAGCCATTTTAACAGCGCCGCTGCAAAGCTTTTTTGGACGGATGGGTTTAAAAGTGCTTCGTTCGTGTTTTCAAAGAAGGAAAAACGATCTTTCGCGTACCTGCGAAAAGCCGGGGATATAATTTCTTCAGGCTGCGGCAGGAAGTCACCTTCCTTTTTTTGGTAACAGGTTTCCTGTGTCGCTTTTTTTCTGTATTCTTTCCCGACAAACTGTGCGATACTTTTGTGCATTGCGCAGTCTTCTACCGGAAGGTAATAATAATCCTTATAGTTTTCAAAAAAATATTTGAGTGTGCCTGAGATTACGGGGATATGGAGGAGCAAACTGCCGGGTGTCAGGGCGGCAGCAAGGCTTACTGCGGGCAGGCAATGGGATGTTTGCTCCGCATCTGCTGCGGGAATCCCCGCGGGCAGCGGTTTTGTAATTTCCTTAAAAAAGCAAAGATTCAGTAAATCCGGGTCAAGTTTTGTATCGATACGCAGGGTTTTGCAGGGGGGAAGGAGCGGGGATATGGATTCTGCGACCGAAAAATCCCCGTCAAGCAGCCCTTTAAGAGGGAGGAGACGGCAGATTTTAAGCAGCCCCAAAATATCTTCCCCGTTATGTAAAAGCAGTGTAAAAAGCATTGCACTGGCTGGGGAATCCGGCATTTTTTTAAGACCGGTACCGCTAAAATCGGGGATTTTTTCGGTCTGGTCTTCGCTGTCCGCTAAAAAATTTGTGCCGCCATCAAAAATTTGGTTCTTATTGCGGATACATTCGTAGCGGTAGCGCCCGATAAACTCTGTATACAGGGGGATCAGGTCTTTGCCCGTTAAGACATCCTTTCGAAAAACTCCCAGGAACTGCTCCACGGTTTTTTGTTTTAGATCTTTTAGCCCGAGTATTTTTTTAAAAGGAAGAAGATGGCGGTAAACATCATAACTTTGTGTGAGGTCTTCGTTTTTTTCGTCTGCATCATCCCCTTCCACGCGGAAATATAGGTTGTCAAGCCGGTGGCGGCGCGCTTTTTTTTGCAGGTAGGGAAGGTCAAAAGTTGTCCCGTTATAATGCACAAGAATTTGGAAATTTTTTACAAAATCACCAAATTCCTTTACAAGGCTTTTTTCCTCGGAGATATCGTTTAGGAACCACTGGCGCAGCTTAACTATGTTTTCGTCAACATAGGCGCAGCCTATCAGGTAAACATAGGAGCTCTCCGGGGAAAAGCCCGTGGTTTCAATATCAAAAAACAGTACCCGCCCCGCGGGAACGCCAAACAGGTCAAAGTACACAGCGGGGCAATCGATGGTTTGTTCAAAGTGCAGCATGGGGAACCTCGTTTCTTTTTGTGATCTATCTTTGTTTAACCTATCAATTGTGTCAGGTGGGGGATAGGCTCTACCTGACAGGCAGCAATAGCAGAATAGGGATGTGAATTTCCTTTAACTTTACTGTATCTTTTGTGCACGGTAAGTACTGGGATATTACAGATTATATTATATCAGAAAAAGGGAAAAAAGAACAGGTGTGCGTGCTGTTTTTTTGATACTTCCTTAGAAAGCGCGGCATTATTTTCGGGGAAATCAAATATGGTTTTAAGCTTGACTATGGATGGAAGAAATGACTATAATAGAAAGAAGCAGGGAAATGTAGAAAAGTAAGGATTTTGGATGTGAGGTGGGTTATGATTGCATTTATTGAGGGTAAGCTTGAGGAGGTTAGCGGCAACTGTGTCGTAATCGGCTGTGGGGGAATCGGGTATGAGGTGATGGTGTCCTCTCAGGTGCTTGCGAGGCTGCCTGATTTTGGGAGCCATGTAAAACTTTATACATATTTGCAGGTGCGCGAGGATGGTGTGACCCTGTTTGGTTTTATGGACAGGGATACCCTATCCGTTTTTCGTCAGCTAATCGGTGTGAACGGGATTGGACCTAAGGCGGCGGTTGGTATTCTCTCCGCCCTTACAGCGGATGATTTGCGGTTTGCGGTTTTGGCGGAGGATGAGAGGACGATTGCAAAAGCGCCGGGGATCGGTGCAAAAACTGCGAAAAAGCTGATATTGGAACTGAAGGACAAATTCCGTCTGGAAGATGCGTTTGAGAAAAAGCTTATGAGGCAGGAAGAAAAGGAGGGCGAAGGGGAGTCCTCTGCCGACGGCTACAGAACGCTTGTGCTTGAAACCATACAGGCGCTTGAGGCGCTTGGGTTTTCCGGCGGGGAAGCAAAACGCATGGTTAACAGTGTGGAGGGGATTGAGGATATGACGGCGGACGAGATGTTGAAAGCCGCGCTAAAACATGCCTAGTTGATTATGGAAGCGGACGAAATGAGGTTTTGATATGGCAAGAAGGACAATTACCACGGAATTTACCGAGGAGGATGCAAAGATTGAGGGCAGCCTGCGCCCGCAGCTTCTGGCAGAATATATCGGGCAGCAGAAGGTGAAAAAAAATTTGAAAGTTTATATCGAGGCGGCGAAAAAGAGGGGAGAAGCGCTTGACCATGTGCTTTTTTTTGGACCGCCGGGACTGGGGAAGACGACGCTTGCCATGGTGATTGCCAACGAGATGGGCGTGAATTTAAAAACGACTGCGGGACCTGCAATTGAAAAGCCTGGGGATATGGCGGCGATATTGAACAACCTGAAAGAGGGCGATCTTTTGTTTATCGATGAGATCCACCGTCTGAACCGCCAGGTGGAGGAAACCCTCTATCCGGCGATGGAGGATTTTGCGATTGATATTGTAATCGGCAAGGGGGCGCTGGCTAAATCCATCCGCCTTGACCTGCCCAAATTTACGCTGGTTGGAGCCACGACAAGGGCGGGGATGCTGACCGCGCCCTTGCGCGACCGCTTTGGCGTGGTAAACCGCCTGGAATTTTATACGGTCGAGGAGCTAAAGGAGATTATCCTGCGCTCGGCGGGCGTGCTTAAAGTAAAGATTGAGGAGGAGGGGGCGGAGGAGCTTGCCAGAAGGTCGAGGGGAACCCCGCGCCTTGCAAACCGCCTTCTAAAGCGCGTGCGCGATTTTGCGCAGGTAAAGTATGATGGTAGGATTACAAAGCAGGTTGCGGAGTACGCGCTTGATTTGCTGGAGGTGGACCGCCTTGGCCTTGACCATATCGACAGGGAGATATTGCTTGCGATGATGGAAAAATTCAACGGCCGTCCGGTCGGCATCGAGTCTGTGGCAACGACAATCGGGGAGGATGCCGGAACCGTCGAGGAGGTTTACGAGCCGTACCTGGTGCAGAACGGTTTGATCGTGCGCACGCCGCGCGGGAGGATGGTAACAGATTTAGCCTACCGCCACCTGGGTTTGGCAAAACCAAAGGTTACGCCGTAGTTATATTTATTCTGAGAACGTTTATGCTCGGGGAATAGTTCAGGATTTATTTGTAACATTCTTGGCACAGATAGCTATATGGGAAATAAGTGCATCTGCATTGTTTTCTATAATATCAGTCTGACCAGACAAAGAGCTGGGAAATTCCAGCGGGGAATTGCAAGAAACAAAAAGTTGTATTTATTGGGGGAATATGGTATAATATCTGAAAGATATTATACCAGCGCCGGTTCGCTGTCCGACGAAGGAGGATATTTCCTTGGCGAACTGCGTGCATGCCCCGCAGGGAAACATGTCGGAAGGACAGCGCCGGTTGCATCGTGGGTTGTTGGGCAGTTTGGGTTTAATAACGGCGCAAAGACTTAAAGGATAAGGGTTTTACACTATGTGCAAAGCCAAAAAGGGGGCTGCTATGAACAAACAGACGGATACAGATGTGGTTATAAATGGAAAAAAATATACGTTGAGCGGCTATGAGAGCAATGATTACATGCAGAAGGTGGCCTCCTATCTCAACGATAAGTGTGCGCAGATGGCGCAGCAGACAGATTTCCGTTACCTTGATAAGGAAACACAGAATGTGCTGGTGCAGCTAAATATCGCGGATGATTATTTCAAGCTGAAAAGCCAGATGAAAAGCAAGGAAAATGACAGTGATACGAAAAGTAATGAAATATTTGAATTGAAACATGAAGTGATTGCATTGCAGACAAAACTTGCAGAATGTGAGAAGGAATTGGAGGAGGCAAAGGGCAAGTTTTATGAGGAGGAAAAGAAAAATATCCGCCTGGAAACGGAACTTGCACAGGCAAAGAAGGGGATGGCGCGCGCGAAAGAGATTGAGATCGCGGGGAAGATTACGGGGAATACAACAATGTGGCTCCCGGGGATGGGTGGAAAATTCCCGGGGCAGAATTAAATGGACTGCGCGTGGTGACGGGCAGTCTTTTTGTGCACAGATCCGTGCAGGGAAAGTATGTAGTTAAGGCGGCGCGGATCGCTTTGGGCTGTTTTTGTTTGTGGAAAAGAAAAGGACGGGAAATAAAAGATGAAGATCGGGGAAAGAAATCGGGCTGGTGTTGAAATCTTGGCACCTGCCGGGTCAAAGGAGGGGCTGGTTGCGGCGATCGGTGCGGGTGCGGACGCTGTCTATGTGGGCGGTGTATGCTTTGGCGCGCGCGCTTACGCAAATAATCTGGAAGAAAAAGAACTCTGTGAAGCAATTGACTATGTGCACCTGCATTCAAAGCGCATTTATTTAACAGTGAATACACTTTTAAAACCTGAGGAGATGGGCGATGCACTCTACCGCTATTTAAAGCCCTACTATGAGCAGGGGATTGATGCCGTGATAGTGCAGGATGCCGGGGTCTTGAAATTTATTTCGGAGGAATTTCCGGGGCTTTCTATCCACGCGAGCACACAGATGTCGCTTGCGATGGCGGAGGGGGTGGCATGTTTTTCGGACTACCCGGTGACGCGGCTTGTAAACGCGAGGGAACTTGGACTTTTTGAAATACAGCGCATCAGGAAGCAGTGCGGGCTTGAGATAGAGTCCTTTGTGCATGGGGCGCTGTGCTACTGTTATTCGGGGCAGTGTCTGATGAGCAGCATGATTGGCGGGCGTTCGGGGAACAGGGGCAGATGCGCACAGCCGTGCAGGCTTGCCTATAACGGGGCTTACCTGCTCTCGCCAAAAGATATCTGTACACTCGATATGATCCCAGAGCTTATCGGGGCGGGAATCGATTCCTTTAAGATAGAGGGGAGGATGAAACGCTACGAATATGCGGCGGGGGTAACGGCAGCTTACCGCCGGGAAGTGGATCGGTATTTTACCCTGGGGGAGGAGGGTTATAAAAGCTTCCACCAAAAACATCCGGAAGTACTTTTGCAGGCTGTTGAGGATTTGAAGGATTTATATAACCGGGGTGGTTTTACAAAGGGGTACTATCTAAGCCGCAACGGGAAAGCGATGATGTCCACCGCCCGCCCGAACCACAGCGGGGTAAAAGTGGCGCGGGTGGAGGAGGTACAAGGCAACAGGGCGCTCCTTTGCGCGCAAAAGGAATTGCACGCCCAGGATGTGCTTGAAATCCGCATGGGGGAAGGAGAGGGGGAAAATTATGAATTTACACTCGGACAGGCGCACTTAGCGGGCGAGCGTTTTTATGCAAATTTTACCCCGGGGCTTTTGGTACAAAAGAAAGATCCTGTGTACCGGACAAAAAACAACCTGCTGCTAACGCGGATTTCAGAAGAATATTTTGAGAAAAAACCGAGAAGGGCGGTCGAAGGAAAACTGGTGGCAAAGGTCGGGGAACCGGTAGAATTATTGGTACGCACGGCGGGAGGGAAAGAGGATGTGGCAGGGGGGGATGATGTAGCGGATACCCATTGTGGGCAGGTTTTCGCAAAGGTTAAAGGCGGGATCGTACAGTGTGCGAAAAAGCAGCCGATGGGGGCGGAGCGTCTGCGCGCTGCCCTGGAAAAAACGGGGGATACACCGTTTTATTTTTCGGGAATTGATATGGAATTATCGGGCGATATCTTTTTGCCGGTATCCGCGTTAAATGCCCTGCGCCGGGAAGCGCTCGCGGTTTTGGAAAGCAGAATTGCTAAGGGGTACCGCAGGGTACTTACTGCTAAGAAGGAGGAAGTGGATAAAGAGTGTAATGCCGGGGATGGGGAACCAAAAAACCAGGTGGGAAAAAAGAATGGAATGCTAAAAAGGGGCATGCAAAACTGTA
>ERZ808051.1890-NODE-1890-length-12188-cov-4.416068_pt1 | contig 12188 bp, 12 predicted proteins | sample MGYA00380199_ERZ808051 | MGnify/ENA primary metagenome ERZ808051 (study PRJEB31490, sample SAMN06133391) | mouse gut metagenome | isolation source: J11 | host: mice | place: China: Chengdu | collected 2015-05 ...
CCCGCCTTTACAAGCAGAGCCGTGGAATAGGCGTAAAACGCGCTGGCTATGAAATTATCCTCCGTACTGCCGCGGTAGCTGCCAGAAGGCGCGTCAAGCGCCAGCCAATCGCCGTAATGCTTGCGCCACATTTTATCGGAATCATCCTTGCAGGTCCAAAGATACTTGTCAAGACTGTCCTTTGTCATATAGTCAACCCAGCGCTTCATGGCGTCAAAATTTGCTTCCAGATCCCCCCTGTCGCCGTACATCCTGTAGAGCCGCCATGCAATTACGTTTATCACATCCCCCCATGCCGTGCTGGAACGGGAAATATTCCAAAAATTAGGCACGGTGTCAGGCACCGAACCGTCCTCCCGCTGCTCCGCTCTTACATCCGCCAGCCATTTTCCAAAGAACCTTTTTACGTCATAATTGTAGCACGCGGTTTTGGCAAATACCTGCGCGTCGCCTGTCCAGCCCATACGCTCGTCGCGCTGAGGGCAGTCCGTAGGTATATCCAGGAAGTTATCCCTCTGCGACCACAATGTGTTTGAAAACAGCCTGTTCAGCTTTGTATCCGACGTTCGGATAAAGCCTGTGCGTTTCATATCCGAATATACCGCCACCGCACGGAATTTATCAGGATCGACCTGCGCCGGATATTCATCCACAAGGATGTACCGGAAGCCGTAAAAGGTAAAACGGGGCTTGAAAGCCTGCTCCCCATCCCGGCAGATATAGGTTATCCTGGATTTTGCGCTGCGGTAATTGGCATTATAGAAATTACCGTCCCTGTCCAACACCTCCGCACAGGACAGCACCACCCTGTCACCCTTTTTTGCGTTTACGCAAAATTGCACATAACCCGTGAGCTCCTGCCCGAAGTCAAGCACCTTTTCACCCTTGGGCGTGATAATAAGCCCCGCAGGGTACAAGACCTCCTGCTCTCTGACAGGCTCGCCCTCCTGCGGTATCAGAATATTTCTGTCCAATTCCTCTATCCTGACAGGCTCTAACTCAAAGCTTTCAAGTGTCGCGTCGCAGGTCTCGCCATCCCAGATATCGTTAAACAAAATACCTGTCTTACGTGCCTGCCAGCTCTCGTCTGTACGGATGACTTTGCTTGTGCCGTCCGCATAAGCAATTTTCAGACCGGCAATGACCGCGCAGGGCTTTTTGTTAATTTCCCCACGGTTTTCGCTCATTCTGCTCCTGTGCCAGCCCTTACCCACCGTTATTGCAAGCGTATTTTCACCGGCAAGCATATTCGTAATGTCATATGTCTGATACTGCAGCCGTTTATTGTACGCCGTACAGCCGGGCGCCAGAATGAAATCGCCAATGCGCTTTCCGTTTATGTACGCGTCATACACGCCTATAGCCGTTACCGTAAGCACCGCCGAAGCAGCCTTTTTATCAAGCGTAAAGCTTCTAACAAATTCCACTGCCCCGTCATCCGCATCAAAAATGGGCGTTATCCAATTTGATTCCTTGATCCATTCACAGCCTGCCATATCCGTTTCCACCTTTCCCTTCGGCTTTTTAATACATACTACCATATTTGCCGGTCTCAAACCATGAAATAATTATTAAACTTCACTTTTCCTGCTCAATATTCCAACGCTGTAGCCCTGTAGCGCTACCGGGTGCCATCCAGATACTCCTTTCCCCAAAATATCACAGCCTGATCCCCCAGAACGGTCATCTGGACCAGACTCTCATAATTATCCTTAAACAGCACCATAGGCACACCTTCGATTTCCCCGTCCGCCACCCGCACGCCGCTGACCTGATACATGGACTTATTGACCCATTCCATCAAAAACACATGGTCTCCGTTTTCACAGATATACGGATTGGACATGAGCCGCTTCGGATCGAAAGATATAAGCCTGCGCTTTCCAGCATGTCCCTGATCTCATTTCGATATAATTCCCTGCTGCCGGTCTGCCGTCATATATGAAAATATGAAAATCCCTGGCGGCGCTCAACCGGAACAGAGTTTATAAGTAAAAGAAATATGTATAATACTCCCCCGGCTGCATACCCTATTCCCGAGGTAACATTATGATACAGCTAAAACGCTATACCGTTGCAGGAATCATTTTTGTATGGATCACAGGCTCCCTTGCACATTTTCTGTATGCCTGGACAGGGAATAATTCCATAGCAGGTCTTTTCACCCCCGTGAACGAATCCGTCTGGGAGCATATGAAGCTTCTTTTTTTCCCCATGCTGCTATACTCCTTTTTTATAAGCGTCATATTCAAGAGCAGCCGCCTTTGTATAGCATCCTCCCTCCTTTGGGGGAATCTGGCGGGGACATTGCTGATTCCGGTATTTTACTATGCGTACACCTTTATCCTTGCCAAAAATATTTTTATCCTGGATATAGGCATATTTATTTTGTGCACACTGATCGCTTTCGGACTTTCCTATAAGCTTTCGGAATCACGCGCATCCTGCGTCCATAAAATCTATGCAGCCTTATCCGCCTGCCTGGCACTTATTCTATTGATGTGCTTTATCATATTTACCATCCGTCCCCCAGGTCTGAAAATTTTTGAAGATCCTGCGCGGACCGGCGCCACTTCCGAAAAGCCCCATTCCTTTCCTTCTTTCTCTTAAGCCTTTACGGTAAAAACAGGTTCCAGCCGCGCCACCGGAACCGCCATGTCATGCATCGTATGTACGGCAATCACCTCGTCTATGTCCTTATAGGCATAGGGTGCCTCCGCCCTGATGGATTCTTCCCATTTTTTCAGGATATCCGTTCTGCCCTTTATATCGTTGCGCGCCGGATCGATGGGTGTAATGATATGGAATCTCTCCATAAACTGACGGAAGGCTTCATCGTTCCCTTTAATCGCGTCGCCCCTGGATTTTTTACGGCCGGCGCCGTGGCTGGCGCTCCAAAGCGAGTCCGGATTCCCCGTCCCCCGAAGCAGATAGCTGGAGCTGCCCATGGAGCCGGGAATCATCACCGGCTCGCCGTAATAGGCAAACTCCGTACCCTCCATCTCCCGGCAGCCGCCGGCACAGCAGGCGCCCTTTCGGTGAATATAATATTCCTCGCCGTCAACCCTGGTTTTCCAGATATAATTGTGCGGAGCGTCATAAAGCAGCTCCATGCCAAACTCGCCCAGCACGCCGGTCAAGGCGTCCTGAATCATAAACCCAAGAAACAGACGGTTGGCAAAGCCAAAATTGGCGGCGTTTGCGGAAGCAGACCGGAAACGGTCCCACGCGTCCCTCATAACGCTGGCCGCCGAATCCCCTCCGGCATCAGGTATGGGATAAATTTTATTCTCCGGATGCGGCAGCCCTGCCGGGTAAATGTCCTGACAGATCCTGCGGTTCAGCAGACCGCTGTGATGACCGATGGTCAGCGATCCCGTATGAAGCATCACCGCCACGGCTCCCTTTTTGATATGCCAGGCGTTGGCAGTCTGGCCGTCATAGATCTCTGCGACCCGCTGCACCTCCAGAAAATGATTGCCTCCGCCGATGGTTCCTATCTGATCGTCATAGGACAATTGCTCATAGCTGCCGATAAAATCCTCCAGACCTTCCGTATAATCCGCCTTCAGGCTTCCCCGGAACACGGTGCGCTTCAGCCAGCTCTCCTGCACATTCGGCTGATAATATTGCCATAACCCGCTCTTTTTACTGTCGTGGCTGGTTTCCAGCAATCCCTCAAGACCATAACGAAACATCGCCTCCCTTTGTCTCCCGGTCATGGGGATCTGTCTGCCCCCCTCAAAAAAGATGTGCCGTATCCTCCCTGTCAGCTCAGGAAGCCGCTCCCTGATCCGTTCCTCCGACAGGTCTGTGGTATAAAACCGCATACCGCAGTTAATATCATTCCCCATCGCCTGAGGAACCGCAAAGCCCTTTGTCATCATAACCGTTCCTATGGGAATGCCTGCACCCTTATGAAAGTCCGGCGTCAGAACAAGCTTTTTGATTTGCTGCCCGCCTCCCTGAAAAAATCCCTGTACCGCCGCCAGCCTTTCCAGCGTGTCCTCCAACGCGGTCATCCGGTGTAATTCCTCCACCGCATTTTTATCCGGCACGGAGGTCTCCGGCAGATAACAGGATATCACATTGGACCTGTCCTTAAATTCAATATTATGTATCATATTCTCCCCTTATAAATAACCGGTGGACCTCCCCCAAAGCCCAAATTACAGTTCTTCACCCATGCTTTGGGGAAGCGCCCCGTCTTACACTTCTTCCCTGTAAAATTGCCGTCATCTGCATCCGGAATCCTTTTGTATGACAGCTATAAAAAAATTTCTCACTCGTAGCTTATAAGCGACTGTAAAATCATAATATGGTATTCCTCATCCTGAATAATCCGTTTTAATACCACATTGACGCAGTCATCCCTGATATCTTTAATATGCGCTCTGTACTGCCTGATCGCCGCTTTCTCGGCTTCCAGATCCGCCTGCAGCATCTGCGGAATACTGTCGGGCAGGGTGAGGCAGGCCGGCGACCACATGCTCTTTGGCTGCTTCGTTTCAAAGCAGACATTTCCGCCAAGTAAATAAATCAGCTCCCCAAGCTTCTGCAAATGCATCATTTCCGCCATTGCGATTCCCAGAATGGTCCGAATCAGGGCGCAGTACTCGCCGGGCATGCGGTTTTCGTTGTTAATGTACTGCAAAATCGCAGACAGCTCCGACACTGAGCCGCAGTAATCGACCATTAACAGATCCGCGTACTGGAGATTTGTTTCCTTTACCTTGATGGGCGGATAGGGAAGATCCACCATGATGGGTCTTATTCCCTGCAGACTGCAGCCATTGACCAGCGAATTTTTACTTTTTTCCATTTTTTACCCGTCTCCTAAAATATTCACAGTACTATGGTATGCCTGCCGCGTCTATTGTGTCACCACATGCCTGACTTTCACAATTTCAAGGAATTTTTATCTCCATACAGAACCCTCTGCCTGTCGGAAGCGTTTGACTCCACCACTCTGCCGTTTCTGTCATAGCTGGTCAGGAGCGTTGAATTTTTGGCCACGGTCCGCTTCCCGTTTTCCGTCAAAAGGCTGATGACCTGCTCTATGTCTCCGTTACGCAGAGACTGCTGGATCTTCCGGTTCCTGCTCTCCTCATCTACGGGAAAATCAGCCTCTCCCATACCTTCCGCATCCGCAGCTTCAAACACTTTTATAGAATCCGTCATATCGGCAGCCGAAGCACCGGCTGCCTCCGTGGTCTCCAAACCCGGCTCTACAGGCTCAACGCCAGACTCCCCGGGCTCCAGATCAGACTCTGCAAGCTCAACGCCAAGCTCCAGGGACTCCGAACCGGATTCTTCAGCCCCCCGGCTGACGGACTCCCCCGGCTGGTCGTTCCAGAGCCTGCGGAAGAAATCCTGCACTGCGGCAATGGCTTTTACTACAAATTCCTGTATAGTCTCAAGCAAAGGCTTCTGCTCTGCGGCGCCATGCTCCGAAGCCTTGTCTGCCTGCTTCTGCCTTTCCGCACCGGCAGACTGGCCATTGCTGGAGAGCTCCAGCTTAACGCCAAGCTGCTCCTCCCGCTCTGCCTTGTCGGAGGATTTCCCCTCTGTCTTATCCCTTTCCCCCGACGACACGCCATTCTTTTTTGAATCCAAATTAAACTGCCCGCCAGTGTTTGAGATCTCCAGATTCTTCTGCTTTGGATAAACATAGTAACCGTTTCCGTCAACCTTATTTACCATAATGAATTTGCCTTCTCCTTATATACGTTCCTTTTATACTCTTTTGTCCAAAAAGGACACATTACCGCTATCTGCCATATCGATAAACATGTATTTATCATTGTGAGGAAACTGCAATTCCATATATAAATTTCCCAGCAGGCTCTTTATCCTGCCCACGTCGATATCTGTAACCGGAAATTCCTTCATTTCCAGGCGTTTCAGATTCTCCAGAATTTTCTCTATGTTCTGCCTGTTCTGCCCATCTGAAGGCTCAGGTCCCGGTTCCTGGCATATTGATTCCGGGATGTCCAGATCCATAACGGGCTTAGCTTCAGGAATGTTATATACAACGTTTTTACATGTCTTTTCAAAGCACTCCGGGTCATGCTCCGCAAGATAACCAAGGTCATCCAGAGTTATCGCCTTTTTATTATGTATTTTTAGATATATGTTGATCAGACGCGTATCCTTTGCCATAATTCTCCTGTTCGATTTTTTTCTGGTTTTATCTGACTTCTATACTTATTTTCTTCAGTTTAATCATACCCTTATATTTATAATAACCTATATTCCCTCACCTACTCTATATTAGGTTTCTCCACTACATACCTCAGTGTAAGAAATATTCAAATAGGTTTCCGGCAATAACACATTCTTATCAAAAATTATACTCTCTTTTTGGAAAAGTGTTCCCACTGTATAAACCTAAGATATAATGCTTTTTTTTCATATGATAACTGAACTAACATCCCCTAACAATTCGTCAAACTGGAATACTTTAAAATGGATTGGGTTTTCGCGTCATGAGTGCGAAACCCATGTAAAACCATAGCGCCGCCGGCAACTACCCAGTATTCATTTTTAGAAAAAGGAAGTTCCTGAAGTCGTTGAATCAAAGATTTTTATCACATATAGATTAAATACCCCACACATCCTGATTATATGTACCGCTAAATTTATTTACTAAATATAAAATATCATTTTGGTAACATTTGCCTATTGGCTCGTTTTCCACAGGTACACAATTCCGAATAGGGAGAACTTATATAGCTAATATTTGTATGGTTTCCCCTGCTTTTTCTTCCATAACTTGTTCTATAAGCCTTCCGCCATTCTTTATCATTTTTGCCGAACCAATCTTGGTTTTAGCGCAGGATATCGGTCCGAAAACAGCCATGACCGTTTTCAATCAGTCCAGCCATGACAAAGCTGCCGAACTTCATATGAATTGCTATTGCTCTTTCCCCTTGTCTGATTCCGCAGGATAAAGAATGTACTTCTGATTCGGATAACCCATTTCTTCAACCAGGGCATCTTCTACAAACCCATATTTCTCGTACAGGGCTCTTGGAGCAGTACCTTTTTCATCATTGGCCCGAAAAGTGGTAACCGTTATTTCTTTTGTCCGGTCTAAGTTGCGAAGCGCCTCGTCCATCAGCAGGGAAGCTACACCACGCTGTCGGTAAGCAGGCGCTACGGCAAGGCAGCAAATCATATTGTTTCCCCTTGAGAACAGCATGACGCCTGCTATCTCATTTCCTTCCTTTGCGCAGATAGCCTGCTTCTTTCCCATAAATTTCAGCACAACGGCTCTATGCTCATCCAAACCCTCCGACGTCTCCAAACCGGGAAAGCTCCATCTTCCCTCCTCCACCAGCATCATCCACGAATCTATATCCTGTATAACACCATACTCCACTTTCATATTTAACACCCCCCTCCATATTTCACACGTCATTCCCAAAAGCTCCACAGCTACGGGTGAATCACTGCCAATCATTCCCTTCTTTGTCCACATTGTACCATAATCTCATGCGCTTAAGCGCTCATGGAATCAGAAGTGGACACTGTGCCCTTTGGGATCAGCATTGTACCATGTAGGTATGGGATTGCGCATATTGTCATACCAGGATAATACTTCTTTGGCTTGATCCAACATGGTGTTCACTTCATCCTGCCCGAAAGGTATGGCCCAGGATACGGAAGAAAGCGTATTACTCGAAATATAAAGCGCAAGCAGTTTCCAGAAATCCAACGGCACTTCCCCGCCAAAGTATCCGTCCACCATACCGGATGCAAAGAGAGGAACTTGCTGAGCGCACCATACGATGCGATTAAATTCCTCCCATGGATCACCGAAATCATTGCGGTTAAAATCAATGATATAAAGCTGGCCGTCTTGGCCGAGCATCATATTTCCGATATGATAGTCACCGTGCTGGTATACCTGCGGTCGGTTTTTCAATAAATGACGGTTTTCGTTTATATAGTCGATAAATGCCTGACCGTTCTCATACTTAATGGGGCACTCACCGTACTTTCTGATTTTATGGTTCAGCTTCCGAGTAAAACGCAACTCCCAGGCTTCCTGTATTTCAGGCGCAGGTATGGAATGAATCTTACCAAGAATACGTCCTGCTTCGAGACCGTACTCATATTGTTCCTTGTCAGAACGGGCTGGAATAATCTGCTCTGCGTCTTTACCCTCAATCCAACTCTGAATGGAATACACACCCTCCTCACAGGTGCCGAACTCAATTGGCTGACACATAGGTACTCCAAAAGAGGAGACCTTTTTCATCATGTTAAATTCAGACTGCTTTGTGTCATATTGCGCAATATCAGAAACACGCAAAAGATAACGTGTACCGTTCTCATCTGTAACACAATATTTTTTATCACTTGACCAGCCTTTGTTTATAAATTCCTTTGACACAAAATTCATTTGTGTACCCCCTTTACTATTTTTTTAATCGGAAAAATCCCTTGCAGACGATTTTAGGAAACCCCTGTTCATTCTTCTGCTTTTACACTAAATCCACCCGATGAAATAAGCCGATTGACATAACCCTTGTGATAAAGTTCAACAGCATATTCGGGCTATTCAGAGAATAAGCCACCAGGTATAAAAACTGCATCAACCTATTCATTCTCATTTCTCTTTTCATTCTTGTCAAAATGAATTTAAAATATCGTAACTATTCTGTTTGTTAAGTATTATTTCCAAATACTACTTAAGCCTTTTTAAACAGGAATGCTTTTTATCTATTTCAAACCCGTTCCTTTTGTAGAAATTTAGGGTACTTTCTTTATTTGAACCGGTTTCCAGAAAAGCTTTATAGCATCTGTGTTCCCTTGCTATTTCTGATACTTTTTCCAGTAGCGCCGAGGCATATCCCTTATTTCTGTAGTCTGCGTGTGTCACAACGTTTTCAATAACCGCGAAGGGTCTTACATTAAAATTCATATCCTGTTCTTCTTTTGGTGGGAACTGTGTCAAATTTTCAAAATATAAAACCTTCAGATCATTTGCGTCTGTACGTTTTGCTTTCCTGATATACATGATGTACCTTCTCCCATTGTTTACTCTAAGCATCTTCTATATTTTTCGGAACTTATTGCCCTTCCTTATAACATACCTCAATATATGGATTTCCCTTAACAAGCCTCCATCTTTATTCCTGTTTTGTCCGCTGCAGCCCTCCGGCAAATTACAATAAGCTGAAAACCGGCCTCCCGAAATTTTTCTCTCTTGATCTCTCAGGAAGACCGGCTGTTGTCAATGAATCTGGTTTCAACCTCCGGGAAGCCACAGTATAACCCAAAACCGCATCCTCAGACACCAATTATTTATCTGGTGAGAAACACCTCATGCTGCACGGCTTTATCCCTCTCATAAGAATATTCCCCATCCGCCATAGCTGTCCTGTGCCTGACACATCTCCTCCACAATGTCGCTTTTCAAAAAAGCTTTCCGCAAAAGAGACAGCTCGCTGTCCTCGTAAGGAACATTTAAAATAGAAAACTTTACTTTATATTGCACTGCAGGATACTCGCAGAATTCAAGAAGGGCCTTCGCATTCCGACTAATATCTCCATATGTAATCATCCCTTTCTCCTTTATTTCGATACTAAATGCGGTCAAAGTGAAATTACGGAGGAATCCTCTGCCTGTTATACTTACGAATACCTATTAGCTTATACCCTACAATACACCGCTTTCCAAAATCGAAAAGGAAACTTTTTCGCAATTTATTTCCGCTTCTGCCCCATATGGCAGAACGCAGACAGGAGAAGAATGTCCGAAATTCACTCCATAAATAACCGAGAGCTTCCCCTGACCCAATTGGGACAACACCTCTCTTACCCTCTCCTTCTGTTTGGTAAAGGCGGTATTTTCATTTGCTTTTCCCAAAATAATTCCGTTTATTTCTCCCAGTGCTCCGATTCTGTCAAGCCACCTCAGAAAATCCTCAATGGCCGAAGGCGTATAAAATTCGGGAATATCTTCCAAAAAAAGAATAGAATCTCTGAAGTCCTCTGCATCAAGTGCCAGCGGCGTATTTTCCAGCTCCTTCAGCCCGGTATGACCGCCAAACAACCTGCCCTTCACCGTTCCCTCTCCTTGAACAAGCTCATATCCATTGTTTGGATAATAAGTACGCCTGTGAAGCGGATTGAAATAATCCGGTTCTTCATAGGTCCATTCCTTAGACGGTTCAATCATACCTATTATAGTATCAGAAAAAAGCACCTTTTCAAACCACTTCCTGCTATATGGGTGCCAGCCCTGTGCTTCTGCCAAAGGCGATAACAGATTACAGCCGTAAAAAGAAGACAGGCCACAATGATAGGCAAGGATATGCAAATTCATAACATCAGAATAACCTATAAAGATTTTAGGATAATTACTGATCAGATATGATTCTATATAGGGTATTATTCTTATACTGTCATTACCTCCCACACTGGCAATAATGGCTTTCACATTGGCATTTTCAAAAGCCCACATAATGTCTTCTGCCCTCGCCCGGGGATTTTCAGACAAATAAGCAGATCCTCTAAGTGCATTAGGCGCATGCAGCACCTTCAGCCCTATCTCCTGCAAGTATTTGACACCCAGCTGGTATTTCCAACAAATCTTTGTATCTCCGGCCCAGCCATGGCATGGGCTGACTACCGCAATAGTATCTTCTTTGCAGAGCTTTGGCGGTTTTCGCAATTCTTTCATCCTGTCTCCCTCTTTCCTGTTTATGTTGGCTTTTCTGTGGTTTCCAACCGCCTTTCTTCGGAATTGTTCTGGAATATTTCGCCCTTACTTATGGTAAGGCTGTCCTTATCATACCTAAATCCGTCCTTTCCCAATATAAATCAAAAGGGCAGATAAATATGACATAGCTTCGCTTTAACCTATGCCTAAATCTTCCCATTTGGTCTGTTTTGTTTCTATATTTTCCATTCCTTTCCCTACCTGCCTTCTCTCAAAAAAGCTGCAGGAAAACGCTGTGTATTTCATGTCTCTGTTATTACTTACTCCTATTATACACAGTATCCCGGCAAATTACAATAAGCGGAGGACCTGTCTATTTTGACTAATACTGCCTTGTAGCATCCAGAATGTGTTCAGAGCTGCGCCAGTTTTTATTAGTATTCCGGCAGTTTTGTAAAATTAACTTGTTCCCCATCAGCAATGCCTACATACATATCATTTGTCCTTCGTCCAATCTTCAGATAATGCTCAATAACATATTTAGCGGTATATGGCATCTCCAATGCCGATAGCTCCGAAAGTGTAAACCACCTGCTTACCCCTTCCGTTGATACAATGTGATCACTCGTCTCATTGTCCAGTTCCGCAAAAAAATAGTAATTCTGCCGGATTTCTCCTTTCACCCTCCGCAAAGTAACATACCGCAGCAACAGATTCCTGATACCACTTTCACTTATTCCTAATTCTTCTTTCAGTTCTCTCAATACACATGCTCTTGGATCGTTTAGTTCATTCTCTTCAAAATGACCTCCCGCAGCTCCAACCCATGTATCGCTCACAACGCGGCCGCGCTGCCGGAAAAGCAATAGCATTTTATCTCCTTTTGTTATATATAGAGAAGTCATGTTCCTCAGTTTCTCATCCATTTACACCTCACCCTCCCTTGTCTATGTATTTTATTTTACAGTTCCATTTCCTCAACCCTATAAATCAATAGCTTTTGTACAATATACTCTCTCCATGAATCTTCTGCAATTCTACACAATTCCGCCCTTACTTGTGATATGGTTCTCCATATCATACTCAAGTGCGAAAAATTCAATATCTTTGTCTTAAAATAACTTTTATCCAACACCCATTTCCCGCTTGAATGTTAGCTTTTCTGCAATTCTTGGACTTTTTCAAAACTTCGCCTTTACTTATGGTAAGGCTGTCCTTAACATACCTAACTGCGAAAAATCTTGTAATATTATTAAGGACAGAAAATCTTTAAAATTTTCTGCCCTGTGATGCCCTGCTTTCAAATGATATGATACTCCAAATAAAGTTTCTGGCGATAACCATTATCCTCTTTTATTCTGGCAATATCATCAAAACGCTTATCTTCTATCAGCCTTTCTATTAACAAAAGCATTTTTTCTTCGCCACGTTTTTCACCAATTTTCACATTCTCCTGGTCTCTCATTAACAACGTCATATACTCATGCCTCCATTCTCTATTCTTCTTGGCCTC
>ERZ808051.1891-NODE-1891-length-12184-cov-3.789956_pt1 | contig 12184 bp, 11 predicted proteins | sample MGYA00380199_ERZ808051 | MGnify/ENA primary metagenome ERZ808051 (study PRJEB31490, sample SAMN06133391) | mouse gut metagenome | isolation source: J11 | host: mice | place: China: Chengdu | collected 2015-05 ...
AAAATTTGCTTTTCCATCATATTTATAATGGTTCTTCCTAGCTTTTTCTAATTCTTTTTCTGTTGCCTCTTTCCTAAATTTCTCATCTGCTTCTTTATACTCTTTCCTATATTTTTCTTCTGCCCTGCCAATTATTTCTTTTACACTCTTATATGGTAAAATATCTTTTGTACCACAAAAATCTTTTATCATGATCTGGTTATAGTTATATATCTCTGTACTGTTATCTATATTCATAAATGTATTTATAAATATATGGAAAATAAAAACAACATCATATGCAGAAATTCCTTGTATCCCTTGATGAGATGACCAGTTCCTTGCAATTTTTAGTACAGCTTGGCAAGCATATTTATAAGAATCTTTTTCTAATAAGGGATCTGGTTTTTGCATACTTTCACATAGGCTAACACATTCTTTTATAACCCTAAAATACAAAGAGTCTTTCTTTTCAACCCATACGTTTCCAGGAAACAATTCTATTATATCAGAAAATAATCCTAATAATTCATTTTTAGCATTTTCGTTTTCTTGATCTTGTTTTATATTTCCTTTAACTATCTGGATATAGGGCTGGTACAATATATTATCCTTGTCCTTATTTATGCCTTCTATTAATTTTAAACAAATAGGCACTATAGAAGCCCTAAGCCTATAATAATCTGTATTGATTTCTTCTACCCATATTTTAAATTTCCATGATAGTTCCATTTTATAAGACCCGCTTGGCTTTTCAAATGCTATTGGTATCTTTAGCCCTACCTTTTCAAACTCACTTTTCACACTATTATATTTTAAATTAGTATTATTTTTACTAAAATCCGCACTTTTTTTATTTTTTGCTATATATGCCGCTTTCATTTCATTTTCTACCAAATCTACTTGTGCTGACAAAATATCAAGATCGTTCCAATTAATCTTATCTGTTTCTGGCAATGCAAACCTTTTATTAGCTGTTTCTTCTCCAATACCCAACACTTTTATATATAATTCAAATACATTTTCATTTAAAGCGGAAAAATCATTTTTATCATCTTCGTTTATTCCGTCATATTTTGCCTTTGCTAAACACTCCCTCATATTATTAATATCAGAAAAATCTTCTGATGTATCATCTACATTCGCAGAAATAAAAGCAATCCTTTTTTGATTATAATGATATCTATGTATTAATGCCAAATATAACAGCACCCCAGAAGAAGCTGTATTTGCATCTCCTTCTAACTTTGATATATAATATTCATATTTTTCCTTTGTTAAGAAAGATGAAAAATATTTCTTGTATATTTCTATTTCATCTTTTTCCTTTTCACAGACTTTAAACCGGATATCTAATAAAATAGCATCAAATAAGTTCCAATTAAATGGTTTTTCTAGAAAATCTAATGCCTGCTCCAAAGTAGTAATATTAATATTTTTATCAGCCAGCCCAAAGTATTGCTCTAGGCTTTTCTTTATTTCTGTCTTCCCACTTTTCCCACCATCAAAATCTTCAACCCAAAGATATCTCATCTAGCGTCCCTTCCTAATTAAAATCTTTTTATTAATCCTAATTATAATCTCAAATATATCACTTATCTTTGTATCAATACATGGAATATCAGTACCAATATTAATGTATTCCAATACCCTTTGCATAGTTGAAATGCCACTTCTGCTGCCTGCAATAGAATTACTGCAAATATTTTCTTCTTTTATTAACATTTCGCAATTATTACTCACAAACTTCAGTTTTATATAACTTTCCCCATGTAGGAATACATTTGTAAAAATTTCAACTAAAATTTCCTTAAACTGGTTTACAGCAAAACTATCATCCTGAAACCTTACTTGTTCCCATTCAGAATCTATGTCAATTTCTATATCAATTAAATTACTGTCCACCCAGCTTATAATTTTTTCTGTATCATTACAGCTGCCTAAAAACTTTTCTGTATATTCCTCACGCAAATCATAAAGAGACTTTTTCTTTTGCCATTTTTCCCTGCACTTTTCAATACTGTTGCTATCATCGCTTTCTACCATTAAAATTTTAAAAATAACTAAATCTAAACTATCACATATTACTTTATATAATGAAACTACTTTCTCCGAATTTACCCCTGATTTTGCTATTCCATTTTTAAATTCTTTGCTTACCTTTTCTTCATCATCAGAAGATATATATTGAAGTAATTGTATCCCTCTTTGTAAAGTCCTTTCACTGTTATATACCTTCATCAGCCTATTTGCAACAATTCTATTAGAATTTCCCAGTTCCTCTGCAATTTCTTTTACAATCTGTGGATAAGAAATATGCTTCCAGCTATGTGCATAATAATCCATCATTTCTTTTTTTTGGGCTGCATTTTTTTTCAAAGCCCTGTTTCGTAAAAATACATTATATTGTGATAGAAATAATGGCCGTTTTATTTCGCCCTGCGCAGGTATATGCAAATAGAAATTTCTCATTACTGGAGACATCTCATTAAAAGCATGCTCACTTAGGCCCTCTTTTCCTTCTAACCAGCTTTCTTCCTTATTATCAGACCTTAAATAGTTTAGCCAATGTATTTTTTCTACCAAAAAAGTTATATCCATTTCACTATTTGCATTTTCCAATTGGGCGGCATTTTCAAGGACTAATTCCAATAATCCCTGAAAACAATTTATCATTACTTCAACTACCCCCTCTCCTGAGTCCTGCAAGATGTTTTTACTCTTTATAACTATTTCTTTTTCAATAAAATCCCATATAGCCCCTAAACCTATTTTATTTATTATTTCTGCATATGCAGAAGCCGGATCTATCATATTATCTATGCCTAATTTTTCTAAAATAGCAGAATAATAGTATGGTATATATTCCATTATTATATCTTTTGTTGAAACAAAATCTATATATGGCAATAAATTTCTATTATCTGCATAATTAAAACTTTTTTTTACTAATTCTCCTTCTCCTATTACATATTCTCTCCAAGGTAATGGAATAGACTCGTATAGTTCCCACATTTCCTTATAATTATCAACTTCTATTACTTCTATATCAGATTTATCAGCAATTTCTTTACAATACCTAAAACATATTTTTACAAATTTATATATTTTTGCAACAATGGATTCTTGGTTTATTTCCAATATTTTATTAAAACCATAAAACTCCTGATTTTTTATATATTTATATAAATCTATAAAATACTCTTCTTTTTTACTTAACTGGTTAAAAATATGGCCTAACCCATCATATCTATCTTCTTGTTTTTCTTCCTCAAACCGCCCTGCCATCCCATATTTAATATAAAAATTGCAATATACTGCTAATACAAGTTCTCTTTGTACACTATTTTTTTCTATATTAAAAAAATTTTCTACTAACTCTATACATTTCTTCCTGTCATTAACTACTCTATCAAAGGGAATATCTTTATTTTGATAATCTTCAATAGGGACCTCTTCTGAATTTATATTTTTATATGTAAAATCTTCTCCCAGCTTATCCATTAAATCCTGAAAAAAATTTAGTATATTATCCATATTAATTACCTTATTCCCTTTCTTATTGCCCCTATTTTTTATTATCTTAAACATTTTATTTTCAAAAACCAATGATTTACCCTAGAAATTCCTCCAATTAAACAGCATGTTTGCTATAAAAAAATAAGTCACTTTCTGCCATACTACCATACATTTTTGTAATATCATATACCTCCACTAATTCTTTTCTCATATTATCTACTCCCTTCATTATTGTAAGCCATTAAGAAAAGGGCTGCTGTAAAATAAAACCTTTATACAATATATAGTAAATATTCTATGCTGCCTAAACTCTACATTGTATTAATTTACTACTTTACAATAGCCCTTTTTCTTATCTCAGCAAAATCTTAATCTCTAATTATCTAAAGCAGAAACAATACTTATTATACCACTAACTACTTGGCAAGTTATCTTAACAATAGTAAAAATAGCCACACAAACTCCTCCTATTCAAAAATCTCAATTACAGCAACTACTGCCTTTGCAATATTTTTAATTATTTTTATCCCTTCTTCGAATTCCATTACAGTCTCCTTTCTATTCACCTGAAAACAAGCCTGCCAAGCAGCCCACTGCCCCTCCAATTGTTGCACCTAAACTAGAACTTACTGGACCCCCTAAAGCCCCTATTGCCGCCCCAATACTTCCACCAGCTGCAGCTCCTGTTGCGCCTCCTGTTAATACATCCCCACACTTATCTTTAAAATCTGACATCACTTTTTCCTCCTATTTTTAGAAAATTAATAGCTACATAATTTGTATTAATTTCCTTCAAAACTTTTAATACTCTATACCTAACATTATTTTAATGCCTTTTACTAGTGCTGCCGAATAATTTACCTTATTTTCCTTAGCTAAAATATCTAGCCATTGTGGTATGGTTACATTTTTTTTTACATAAATCTCTTTCGTAGCATTTCTAAAGTATGGCATCCATATATGAATATATATTACATCTTTTTCTTTTTCATTTGGTTTTGGAAGCTCTTTCCCCCGGCTTTCATAATCAAGTATTTCTAATGCTAAATATGATTGGGCAGAATGAATCGCCTCTTCTTTTGTGGCTTCTTCTACTATATTCATATTTGGAAAATCTAAAAATTCAATTTGGCAAGTGTCCTTATTACATTTTACTTTTGCTGGATATACATAATTTTCTTTCATTTTTCACCTCAAGGAAGATTATAATCTGTATTGATTTTATAATACGTATTATAATCTTCCTTATATAATTTGTCAAGCACTTTTTTAATAAAAATTTTTATTGATTTTTATTTAACTATCCTATATAATTTTTATACGAGATGTGCAACTTATAGCAGTATAATTGTTCCTTTATCTGAAACTATTAACTGTTTTTCCAGATGGAGGTTGCATATGACATTTCGTGAAGTCGAGAAAATTTTAAAAGCTAATAAGTGGGTCTTAATTAGAGTCTCTGGCTCACACTATCAATACCGTAAGGCTGGGACCTGCAATACCGTTGTTGTCCCAAACCACAGTGGGCATGATCTTACTATTGGCGTTTTAAAAGATCTTGAAAAAAAGACAGGTTTATCTCTTCGGAGATAACCTGCCTTTTTTTGCTTATTTTTCTCTAACTGCTTAATCTTCTAGTTTAAATTTCCCAACTAATTCCTTTAAATCTTCTGCCAATTTTGATAGTTCCTCACTAGAAGACGCACTTGTTTCTGCCATATCAGAATTTTGCTGTACAATATCTGCAATTTGGCCAATTGCTACAGAAATCTGGCCCATGGATTCCTTTTGCCTTGCCGAAGCCTCATATATATTTTCTACAATACCTGCCGCAGCTTTGGCTTTATTTACGGATTCCTGGAGCATTTGTGCTGTCTTATTTGCAACACTCATTCCTCTTTCTACTGCTTCTAGGGATTTTTCTATTAAATTCTTTGAACTTTGTGAAGCTTTTGCACTTTCTCCTGCTAAATTCCCAACTTGGCTTGCTACAACAGTAAACCCTCTCCCTGCATCACCTGCCCTTGCTGCCTCTATAGAAGCATTTAAAGACAACATATTTGTCTGTGATGCAATATCCTCAATAGTATCAATAATTTTTTTAATTTCATCTGAACTATGGCTAATATCCTGCATTGCCTCTACCATTAGTTTCATTTGTTGGTTGCTTAACTCAATGTCTTTCCCAACTTCTGTTGTTTTTTCATTTGCTTGTTTTGCATAATTCGTATTATCTTCAATCTGCCCATTTACGTCACTAACAGTTGCTACCAGCTCTTCTACGGCTGCTGACTGTTCCACTGCCCCTTGCAGCAAGTTCTGTGCCCCATCCGAAACATGCCTTGAACTATTTGCCACATGTTCTGCATTACCACCTATTTTACTCATACTATTTTTCAAAGACTCTATAATTTTTTTCATAGAATCTTCCAAAGGTTTAAAGTCCCCTATATAATTCCTTGTTACTTTAATATTAATATTCCCTTCTGCCATCTGTTGTAAATGGTATGAAATATCACTTACATTCATATTTAAGTTTTCCACCATGGTAATCATCGCATCCCGCAATATCGCTGTTTCATCCTGCGTATCTAATTCTGGGACACTTGTATGCAAATCGCCTTCAGAAAGAAGGACAAGCCGATCTGCGCACTTCCTTATTGCTTCAGCAATCTGGGTAGATATCCGAATTGTAACTACAATAATAACCGCAGCTATTATAATAGAAATTAAAATATTTAGGATAATTGCTTGTATCATATTCCCTGTAAATTCAGACTGCACCACAGAAATCCCTATACTCCAGCCATCACTATTTGTAATAGGGGTATATGACATATATTTCTGCTTCCCTTCATATGTATATTTCTTTACCCCATTCTCCCCAGCTACCATATTTGCCTCTATTTTTGCCAATCCTTTTAATTTTCTGTCTGTCTTGGCTTCTTCTTGGACATTATATTTATTTAGGACAAATTGATAATCAGGGTAAGCAATCACTTCCCCATTTTTATTTAAAATAGTAGTAGTCCCTTTCTCCCCTACCTTAATATCTGCCACTACCTCGCTTAAAGAACTAGCGTCTTTACAGAAAAAAACCACTCCTTCAAAATTGCCATCTACTGTAATAGGAGCTGCTAAAATAATAATAGCACTATTTTCCCCTGTAATTACAGGATCAGAAACATATGTACGCCCATTTGCTTTACAATATTGGAAATAAGCAGAGCCTGAAAGGTCCTTTCCATTCTCACTTGTAAACCCATCCTTATCTGTCATGCCATACTGCAAATACCCTTGAATTTCTGCTTCATTTTTTAATTCCATAAACCTTTCTTCTAACGGCCTTGTAATATCAGAAATAATAGGATTCTTAGAAAGCATATAAATAAGTCGTTTATCTCCATCTATTTCTTCTTGGATCCTGCCTGCCGCAATTTGGGCTACTTCTGCCATAGTATCTTTTAACGTATCAATAGTCGTCCGATAATTCAGAAATGAAGACACTACTAATGTTACAGTGGTAATAATAAAAATTACACATATTATTATCATTATCAGCCTAGTTTTAATACTACTTTTCCAATTCTTCATACCCTGCTTCCCCCTTAAATTATATAAAATGTTCTTTTCTATTATAGCACGCCATATGCCACTTTACAACTTCTATCATATACCTTTAAAAACCAACCTCTAACTTCCCTGCCTTCTGTAAGGCCTTCCAAAGAATATGCCTAGCCCTACTTCCCTTTCTTAGATTATATGGTATAATCTAAAAAAGATTATACTGCGTGGGCAAAGCGAGTATACATCAAAAAACACATGGCATAATAATATTAAGGAGGGATTTTCAATGCCAAATAAATTTGTATATACAACACAGCCCATTAATCAGGGAAATGTTTCTATTAAACAATATGAAGTAGGCATTTTAAATAATTGTTGTAATGGTAACTCAGAAGTACGTTTTATTAGCCAAGATCATTCTATCTCTATACCATCCAATATTATACTTGAATTTGATCCATCAAAAACAGGAGATCAATACAATAAAAAAATATGCAATGTATGTAATCGCCTTCTTTCTATTGATTACTTCCAAAAAAACCAAAATGGAAAAAATAACCGCACGGTACGCAGGCCTTCTTGCAATGACTGCAGGGATATTATAGATGGGGTAGGAGTATCTACATCTGATAAACGTAAATGGGAGCCCCTAAAGCCCCAATTTATTGTTTGGGAATGTCCTATATGCAAGAAACGGACTATTCCCGGGCTTACCAGCAAAGTTGTTTTAGATCATAACCACTTAACGGGGAAACCACGGGCTTGGATATGTGATAGCTGCAACACAGGTTTAGGGCGTTTTAAAGATAATATTGAATTAATGCAAAATGCAATAAAATATCTTCGCACCCATGAAGATTCCTCAAACATCGAGCCTTAACTGCCTGCACTCAAACATTGCTATCCTTTCCCTTGCAATACCTACATATTCCTCTGATATGTCGCAGCCTAAATATTTTCTATTATTAAGCATTGCCATTTTACAAGTAGTGCCGCTGCCACACATTGGGTCAAAAACTAAGTCTCCCTCATTAGACCAGCTTAAAATATGGTCTAATGCTAATTTCTCTGGAAATACCGCTGGATGTTTAAACGCTATTTTATCTTTTGTTGTTCCCCCCAGGCCTACGGCATACTCCCAGATATTTGTCTTTGTTTTAACCTTATTAAGCCTGCCCATCTTTTTTTTATTTACTCCATCTGCCTTTTTATTATGCACCAATAGCTCTTCTCCACTTCTTACCGTTTTCTCTTGAAGCGGATTAAACGTTATGGGAGAACCTTTTGAAAATATAAACATATATTCATAACAATTTGTATAAGCGTTTGATCTCATAAATGGGGTATTTTTTTTCTTATATATCATAACATCATGGACGTTAAAGCCAATCTCCTGAAATATAATTGCTTGCCGAAAACTTGTCAATGACTTATTTCCTTTTAGAATTTTGTCACCTACTACCCAAACTACCACCCCACCTTTCTTTGTAACCCTATAAAGCCCTTCTGCAATTAATTTACAATCCAATTTATATCCATTATAATCACGCAAATTATCATATGGGGGAGAAGTAACGGTCAAATCAACCGATTCTGGATCCATAACATCATTCATATATTCTACACAATCATAACAAACGATTTTATTATAATCCATTTATAATACCACCTTTTACCCTTTTATCATATTATGTTTCCTTATTTTCCTGCCGCCTAGCACCTTATACAGGCCAAGAGCCTTTATCCAAAAAAGCCAGGCTTTCCCTTTCATATTGGTAAATCCACCCTTCTAAATGTACAAGCGGATCACTGCATAGCTCTAGGAAATCCTTTCCATTTAAACGAATAGCAAAAATCTTTTTTTCCAAACAATGAAAAATACATTCCATAATATTATCAGCAATTTCACGGTAAAAAGAAAGGAAAGCATAGCGTTCTTCTTTGGTATAGTCCTTTGTTAAATTAGAAAATCCTCCATCTGTTACTACTTTTTTAGCCAAAAAAGCATAACGGTTTAATAAATTATAATCATGCACCCTATAAATAAGTTCTTTTAAAAATGGCTCTAGATTTTTTGGTGCTTCCTGTTTTTCCTTTACTGCCCTTATAAAAGAAGGTTCCCAAGCTGGCGGTTCTGCCTTTAAATGGCGGCCAAACCAACAAATTGACAATGGTTCTTCCATATCCTTAGATTTAGAACATTCTATAAATTTACCAGAGACATAAATACCAATTTCCCAAGAATTGTTTTTTTCAAAAAGCTCCAAAAAATCACTAATTGTCTCAGCAAGCCATGTATGAAGCTCTTCATCTGCTAATCGGCGTACCGTTTCAGGCAGCGCTGCCTCTTTTATTAAACAATGGGCAATCACTGGGTTATGGACCCCCTCTGCCAATACAGACAAAAACTGTTCTATATAATGTACTGCCCTATCTACTTTAATTTGCAGTAGACTTATAAACCCTTGCCCCTCCCGTGGAAAATGTGCGCTATATAAACTACTTGTTTCTTCATCCCAACAGATAGAAATAGAATATGGTGCCTGTAAAAGAGAAACTTTTCTTGCAAATAAGAAGTTCTTTAAATCCCCAACTAAAAACTCCTTATCTTCCTCATCCCAATCCCCATCTGTATCTTCTTTATCCCACTCACTATCCAAATCCTCTTCATCCCAATCTTCGTCTTCATCCCAATCGCTATCCAAATCCTCTTCATCCCAATCTTCGTCCTCATCCCAATCGCTATCCAGATCTTCTAAAAATTCTTCTTCGCCTAACTCTTCTAAAGGCCCTTCCTCTTCTTCTAAATTAGGTTCTTCCTGAAAGATATAAATTTCTGAAGGCTGCATATAAGTTGTTAGTTCTTGGCATAAACAATTAGTGTACCAATAACGCCTCATTGGGTTATCGCCTGACTCCCCCGCCTTCCTAATCCTCCTATCCAACTCTATTATAAGATATGACTCTATATTTTCTGCAAATATATTCCACCCACCCTGCTTATTTTGTATATAAAGAGTCGGATTGTCTTCTGATATATTATTTAGTAAAATACCAAGCTTCCCTTGTTTAGCTATCTTTTTTATTATTAGGTACTCTTCCTGCTTTTTAAAATCACTTAAAGAAAAAATCTTCTTTTCTCCTACGCAAATACACTCCTTGCCAGCTTTTAAAAGAAACTGGCGCAATACAGTTGGTAAAACAAACCCTAATTGTCCCTCAAGCTGGATCACCTCATCTTTTTGATATCCATTCGCTGAATTATTACAAAGATAATCCATAATCTCAATTGGCGTAACCTCTTTGCAAGTGCTTATATCCATAATTCTAGCCCCCATTTCTTATTTTTTAATATCCAGAGGAATTTCCACGCTGGATTTTTCTATATACTCCCATTCCTTGCTTTCTGGCCCTGCCTTTCCATAAAGCGTTAAAGCAACAGTAATTATTCGATCCTGCAAATAAAACCGAATATAATTCTCAACAGATAACTTATCATCTATATTATCAGGCCATTCTACATAATCAAATTTATAAACAGAGACTTCCTTTGTCCAATTATTTATGTCCCGATAATAAATTTCTGCATTTCTTGCAGGCACCTTATATAAACCAAAAAACGTTTCCTCTTCCTTCCCACAAAAATAAAAATAGCATTTTGTGCCTATAGAAGTTAAATATAACTCATTGCTCCCTAAACTTTGCTGGAATAAAATATCCCCCTTTTCCATATCCAGCAACAATAATATACTCTCCATTAAATCCCCACTCCGATAACCATTATAATGTGGCGAATCCCACTGTTCACTACATACCCAAATTGTACCTTCCCCTGTTGCCTCTCCCCTTACTGTACCTTGGCTAATATCAGGATACTCAAATATCAGCCCTCCCTCTTTATCTAAAATTTGCAAGCCATTATTTTCTGCTAAATACCAATCTGTACCCTCTATTGGGGTTAATTTATCCCATGTATAACAATCCCTACTATATCCAGACGGATATAATATTTGATATGCAATTGCTCCATAAGGCGGATATTCGCAACTACTTAATAAAACAGGTATACATAACAAACATAACAAAAAAAATCCTTTTCTCCTTTTTATTGCAACCACCCCATTATTTCCTTAATAGCAGTTAAACATTACCTATTTTGTTCCATTTATAAACTCTATTTATTCTTATTTTGATGCAGCCCATACAAAGCAAAAAGCCCTATCCCTGCAAATATACATATGGTTATGCCAAATCCCGCTACAAACGAAAATACAATAAACATAAATAAAAAAATTAAAGATAAGATAATTTTTACCTGCATTTGTTCTTTCTTTTCTTTATCCATTTTTACCTTGCCTAATATGGTAAACAAAATAAATACTCCTAAAGCCCCAATACTGACAAGCAAAAAAATAGCACCCATTCCATATGTTGTTTTCAGATCATATTTTTTGATATAAAATTCATCTGGTTTTTTTGGATTATAATAAACAGAAACATATTCTCCTACTTTGAAAGGCTGGTAATTAAACCGGATATTTGTCTCGCCCATAAATACTTGGTTTCCCACCCAATATTCCACTAAGGGGCTAAATTTATGTTTATGGCTATATGAATAATCCCTATAGCCAGCTACCTTGCCTTCTGTAACTGCATTGTATGTTTTCTCCTTTTTATATGCAGAATAAACCATGCCAGTACCCAAAGCACCAAAACCTAGCACAAAGACTATTAAAAACAAGATTGTAAAAATCTTTCCACCTGATTTTTTTCTGGATTTATCTGAACCCACAGTTTTATTAGTTTTATCTAATATAGGCTGGCCCATCTTTTTCCTCCAATTATAATTCTATGCCAATATTATATTTCTTCCATATCAAAATAGCTTTCTAACAAAACACCAGTTTACTATTTTGATTATAGCACACCATTATATATTTTTGAACAAAAAATAGAGGGACAAAACAACAAATTGCCCCTCTTTATAGCACGCCGAAACAAATAACATATTTTACCTTAAATATAAAGCGTATAATCACTTCCCCTGTGTGCTTTATATTCAATATCTGAATAAAAATAACCTGCAGAGCCATCAAGGATCTTCCTAAGTGAAACCTTT
>ERZ808051.1894-NODE-1894-length-12173-cov-4.398065_pt1 | contig 12173 bp, 6 predicted proteins | sample MGYA00380199_ERZ808051 | MGnify/ENA primary metagenome ERZ808051 (study PRJEB31490, sample SAMN06133391) | mouse gut metagenome | isolation source: J11 | host: mice | place: China: Chengdu | collected 2015-05 ...
TGCAATGTAACCCCGGCGGATTTTTCGCTGTTTAAGATGGGCTCAGCGGATGTATACATTCCCTTATATGCAGGCAGGAGAGAGAAGTGTATGTTGTAAAGCCTTTGAGTTCGAAAAAGTCCGGTCTTGATGAGTCGGTCAAATTCCGTAGATAAAAACATCAGATCTTCAACTTCATACAGATCTGCAAGAGCGCATTCCCTTATGCCAAGCTGTCCGGCACGCAGACGCAGGGACCTCTGCCAGCCGTTTTCCCCGGTCTCGGTCTTGTTGCACACGACACACAGATCATATCTGTCGTGGCAATGCTCATATAGATACTCCAGTACTTCCACGCCGATGTTGTTCTTGCCTGCTATGCATACCAGCATGTTATTCGCCCTCCTTTTCTTCCCTGCCGGGGGTGTTTTCATCCTCCACAATGTACGGCGGCCGATTACGGCTTGCGTCAAAGGTCCTCCACAGATATTCGCCCAGAATGCCAAGGGAGAACATGATGATGCCGAAACTTAAAAGGTTGAATATGAACAGGGTTGTCCATCCGTTTACATCAATCATCCCGGCCAGTTTCATGCATAAGACTGCCAGGGCCCATATAAATGCGCCTGCCATGGACAGGACGCCCACAGTGGTCACAGCCTTAATCGGCACGGTGGAAAAGCTGAAGAGAGTATCGCTCACCAGGCGTATTTTTTTCTTCAGAGTCCACCGGCTTTTTCCCACCTCCCTGGCAAGCCGGGTGTAGTAGACATGCCCCGTTTGAAAGCCGCACCACAGAACCTGCCCCGTCAGCGCGCTGTTGCGCTCATCCAGGGAAAGCAGCACATTTATCACCTTCCTGTCCAGCAGATAGACGTCAAATCCCGTTTTGGGCATGGTATCCAGCGCGAATTTTCTGACCATCCAGTAGTACAGATTAGCAAACAGTACTTGCCGTCTGCCTTCATTCCGATCTTTCCGAACTGCCAATACCACATTGTCGCCCGTTTTCCATTTCTCTATCATTTCCAACAGCAGTTCCGTAGGCTCCTGCAGATCGGCAGCCTTTATGATGGCGCAGTCACCGGTGCATTTTTCCAGACCGCAGAGCATGGCGGCGTGCGAACCAAAATTCCGGGATAGGCTGATTGTTTTAACGTTTTTATCCTTTAAAGAGATTTCCCTCAAGACGCTGCTGCTGCCATCCAGCGAACCGTCATTTACAAATACCAATTCATAAGCAAAGTCTATCCTGTCAATAAATTTTTGCCGGATGTCTTCATATAAGGGCCATAAATTGTCTTCATTAAAATAGACCGGAATGATAATGGATACCTTCATCTGTGAGTTCTCCTTTCCCTGAATTATTCACCGTTCACAATCCTCATGTATTCGTCATAATCCCGGATATACTCTGTGTTGTCGTAGTGTTCGCTGGCCAGACACAGCAGCACGGAGTCCCGGCTGAAATCATACATATCCTTCCACAGCATGGCAGGCAAATAGATACCGGTATGGGGTCTGTTCAGCACAAAAACGGCTTCATTTCCCTTTCCGTCCCGGACCTTTACCTTACAGGAGCCGGCTACATTGATCAGGACAAACTGAGACTTGCGGTTGGCATGCTGTCCTCGTACCACGTCGCTGCCGGAACCATAGATATAAAATATGCGGGATATATCAAAAGGAATATCATACATTCCCTCCACAATTACCAAGTGTCCCCGCTCATCACCACTTTGGGTAAACTCTAACATTTGTGCTCCGATGTGTTTTGACATTATTGGCACCTCCTAAAACAAAACCGAGACTTATTGGCGTGAATAAGATACAACAGAGCGGCAATCCATGCGACTGCGGAAATAACAGCCCCCCAAAATACCGTTGGAGATGAAAAACGGAATGTTACCGTATGGCTGCCTGCTTCAAGGGGAGTCCCCTGTATAATGCCGTTTACTTTTATGGACTCCTGTTTTACGCCGTCCACATAAACACTCCACCCCCGATAAGGCGACTGGCTGAGATTAATCCATGTAGGTGCAGCAGCATGCACATTGGCGGAGACAGAGTTTGGACGGATATCCGTGATTTCAATCTTTGTGTCCGTATCTGTCAGTTCCAGGTCCGTCCCCTCTTCGATATAACTGATCTCCGCAAAGTCAATGGCAGTTTTATTCTCAACAATAAAATTTTCACAGTTGTCCATACAGACGACTTTTTGAGGCGAGTATATCAATGGTTTGGCATTTAGGGATTCAATGATTGTGTGCCTGTCATTTCTGAAAACTTCCCGATAGAGCATGCTGCTGCCAATATCACAGTTTTCTTCTATACGTATCCCGGATATTTGCGCTGCGTCCATGTCCGGCCCGCTCAACTGTAATTTCAGCGTTTCTGTCTGTTTGCTGTCTGCCGGAATGGTATACCGGACAAAGTTGTCTCCGCTTACAACTTTCTGGCTATACAGAACTTCGTTCCCCAGCATAATAGACAGGAGCCCTTCCCCGCTTTCCACATGTATATGGACATGCACCGTGTTAGTGCGGCTATAATCAAGATCTGCAGGTACGGGGATGCCGTCCGCCGTATTGCCGTCCCGTTCCAATGGGTATTGCTCATACACTGTAGCGGTACCATTCCAGGCATAACCGGATTGGTTGTTGACAATGATATATTTTGTGGACAACATCTGTAAAAAGGTTGGGTTGGTCAGCGCCATGACAGAGTCCGCGCTCATCATCATTCCATAATCAGCGCCGCAGAGTTGCAAAAGCAGCGGATGATTGAATGTTATATAGGACTGTATGCTGCTGAGCCGATGAAATACATTCCCGTTCACTCGAATGCTCCAGCTTGTCTCTGCAAGATCCTCCCAGGACTCATATGAAACAAAATATTTGTATTGTTCTGTTTCCGGCAACTCCGTCAAATAGGCGGTTTCTTCCGTATCAAAGATACTTTCGTGATTTCCATAACGAAGCATTTCATTTTGGCGGAAAATATCGCCCGCAGGATCTGTATTATAAAAATAAGTATCCCAGAGGGAGATCACCAGAATGGAAAGAACCAACACAAGCGGCCCGCCGGCATTTAATACGCCCTTGCTCTTTTGGCAAAATACCGTCCAAAGGAGAATAGCAACAATCAAAACGACTAAGCTTTTGCAGAACCATTTGGGAGCGGAGAAATATTCGTTCCACGCAGGATCCGAAAAAAGGCCGTATTGTGACAGAATAAAACAGGTGCCGCAAAGAATAATATAAATACCCAAAATACCCATGCTGATCTTTCTGATTTTGCGGTATGCATTGTTTTCAACTATATGTTTTAATCCAATAACGCCCATCCATAATAGCGGACCCGAGAAAAATATAAGAAATCTGGTTAAAGTACGGAAAGAACCCAATAAAGGAATTTTATATAATATTTTTCCGAGGATCGGGATGTTATTGCATGCACAGGCCAGGGTGAACGCGGCGGCTGCGATCCAGGATAAGACTTTAATTTCCCGCGTACCCCTGCAATAAATAAGGGAATAGACTGCCAGTGTAAGCGGAATGATTCCAATATATAAATCCGTTGGAAATTCAAGTCCTTCGTACAGGAGGGTTCCCCATTCCCCCCAGAAAACCGGATTCAATAAGTTCAGCAGATACCGAAAGTCCGAAGCTCCGTTCGCGAAATATTCATACGATATATTTGATCTGCCGGAATAAATCATCAGTTCTACCAGCGGGAGCATCTGTATAGCGGCAATCCCGATATAGAATATGGTGATTATCAAACCGTTCAGCAGGAACACGCCGGGTTTTACACGCTTGTTTATACTTAGATAGATATATAGCAGAACCAGGATTATATCCGTGTAAAACGCAATCTGAGGAAAACCCGCCAAAAATTGCAGCGCCATGGCTATGCCAAGACAGGCGGCATATTTTCTGGCTTTGGTCTCACATAACTGGATTATCAACTGCGCCAGTAAAGGAATCCACACAATTGTACAAAGAATATTGATGTGATCCTGCCGAAGGATAATCAGGTTGCTGAAACTCGTTATTATAGCGCCGTAAAAAGCAATCTGTTCATACTTAACCAGCTTTTTAAACAGATTAAAGGAAAAGACAGCATTTAAAATAATATGCAGAATATAAAACACCTTGTAATCTAAATGCCTGGGAAACAGCAGGCAAAGATATACCAAAGGGTAAAACACTTTGTTCTGGATATCAGCAGCAAAAGGAGTTCCGTTTGCTACAAACGGGTTCCACTGGGGGAATTGTCCTTTTCCCAAAGCGATTCTGATCATTTCAAATTGTGCCTCGTACCCGATGCCATCCCCGCAGGTCATAATAGAATCAGACATCAGCAAGGGAACAAAGAACAATATGGGAAAGATGAACAATATGGCATAATAAAGAGTCTGTTTTTTGTTTAGCATATGATATCCTCAATATGGTCATTGCGCACCCAGAGAGTTGTTCAGCGATCGGACCGCGTCAATGCATTCCAGTTCGTTCAGATCCTCGTCATATAAATAGCCCTGCTGAATTTGGCAATACAGCCTTAAATTGTCTATAGACAATTCGGTGTCTGCAGATGATATATGCAAATCGAAATTAGCAGGGCTGTCAAAAGTCAACTGCAGTTTTCCCGTGTCAGTTACGTTGGTATTTAAAACGGTATTACCGATTTGAATCTTCAACGTGCCTGGACGGGTAAGTTCAACAACGTCAAATTCCAAATAATATTTATCCGCGCTGAAATGATTGCGAATATTGGGAATTGTCTGGCTTAAACTGCCTCCCGGCATAATGTGGCAGACCATGGAACCTTCTGTCTCTTGAAAAACGATATTTTTTCCACTCCATCCGTTCTCTTCCAGAGCGAACTGCGGATTATAGAGCATATTGGCCCGATAATTCCGATACGTCCAAATGCCATAGCCATCTGAACAGCTGTGCAATATCTCCGCGGCATTCAGCAGATAGTCATCTAATTCTTCTTCTTTTATCTGTGCATTGTTGGAAAAGGCCGGCGTGTTGTCCGCAAATATGAACTGATCAATATATACGGCTTTGCCGCCGGTTTCCTCTTTAAATTTTTCCAAGATATATTTTGTCTTTGCCAGCGCCTCATCATAGCTTACGCGTTCACCGGAGTTTTCAAATCCCATGGGAATTCCGTACATAGTGGTGGAGAAATTCGAATCGGCGCAGTCATAGGTTTTGGTATGTTGGTAATACACAGGGTCACCCTGTTTGTCTGTCACCAGATCCCAATCCATTCTTACTTCCATAGATAAATTGGGAAAGTACTGCTGGGACCTTTTCAAAATGTCTATTAGAAAATCATCATAAAACTCATACATAGCCCACAAGGCCGGTTCGGAACGATGAGGAATGGGAATTTGTCCGTAAGCCGTGTAATCGGTCTGATAATTTCGGTTATAGTCTTCTAAAGAATAATTTGCACTGACCCACTCGCCGAACTTTATATAATCCGCTTTGGCGGTCCGTTCATCGGGATCCTCTATATCGCATACGCCCATAGCGCCCCAGAAATCTTCCCAGGTCAGGAAAGCTTCGGCAAAGCAATCATATGCGGACAGGGACTGATACATTTTCTGTATATAGGCGTCCCAGGCGGCAAGAGCGTCAGAGTCTCCCAATAAACTGAAATACCGTTCTATGATGTTGTCGTTCTCATCCTTATAAAAGTCCCATGTATATCCCAGCCGGGCATAGACCTTTAAGTCCACTTGGTCAGCCGTGCGCATCAGTTCATCCAGTTTGTCAAAAGCATACGCGTTATAGGAAACAGGAGATATGTCAGGCTGGAATTCACGCCAGGGTATAACAATGATAATGCTGTCAAATCCATCCGCCTTTATCTGTGCCAAATCTTCTTCCAGACGGTCCATCTCACAGTTCCAGAAATTTATGGGCCATTCATCTGCGAAGTAAGTTGCGGATCTGGCATAATTGCCGTCAAACGCCGAAGCTTCGCTGCGTTGCTCCCTCAAAATTATCCAGTCGCAGTCATCGTTGCCGGCAGCACCATTGTTGCAGAAAATTCTAATTTTGGAGGCAGTTTCATAGAGGCTCATATCTATATAACAGCTCTGCCATTGGTCCTCCGGCTTTACCGACAATTCATTGGAGTACAGAATGTTTTCATCCTCATCCAGTATCCATATCAGCAGTCCGGCCCCATCGGAGCCCTCTGCGACCCAGGGATGTATCCTGTACTGAAAACACCATGAAGAGATTGCGCCGTTTCCTTCCAAATCCACAGAAGTGTTGGGGGTGAGCAAAATACATTGGCCTTGCTCCATATCAAATATCCCCGCTGTATAATTCCACGGAATATTCTTGGCTTCTCTAACTCCGTCAAAAGTAACAGAAGAGAAAACGCCAAAGGAATGAACTGTTACATCTTCCTGCGCTTTGCGGAAAAGGGCGCTGCACGCAAAACCCAAAGTAAAACAAAATATTCCAAACGCAGCAATGCATGTTGTTCGCAGCCATTTATTCCCGCCTGTCCTGACCTTTTTTTCACACATAGATTCACTTTCCTATATATCTGATAAAATAACTTTTGACGCTTCCTCCACCGTGAAGTACTTTCGGATAAACGCTTCCCCGGCGTCCGACATCTCTTTTAGCCTGCTATAATCCTCATACAAACCACAGATCAGCTCCGCCATCTTCTCCCCGTCATCCTCCACGCACATATTCCCCATTTCCCCGTCCAGTCCTTCCGCTCCTATCGTGGTGGTCACCAGCGGGATCTGGTAGTAAGATGCCTCCACCACCTTTCCCTTCACTCCCGCCCCAACCCGCAGCGGCACCACCGCCATGCGGCATCTCCCGTACAGGCTGTGCAGTTCCTCATCCGATAGAAAACCCTCTATTAGAATGTTCTCACCGGCAAGCTCCTTCACTTCCCCGGGTACTTTCCCTCCTACCACATGCCATTTCATTTGGGGATACTTTTCCAGTATTTTGGGAAATACCTCGCGCCCGAACCACAGCACCGCGTCAATATTGGGCGGGTGGCCGAATCCTCCCACATAGATCAGGTCATGGCGCCCGGCAAAGTCCTTGTTCACATACGCAGGCATCTCTTTATAGATATACAGCGGTATGTTTCGTATCGGCTTTCCCGGAAACGCTTCCTGCATCACTCCCTGCTCGTAGCTTCCTACCACATGTCCCACGTCCGCTTTCTCAAAAAGTTCATATTCGATCTGCTTCCAATGGGCGGCAGACCTGCGCTTCTCCTCATCATGGGTGAGCAGGTACTCCCTGTATTCCCTGACATGGTGCAGGTCATGGGCGAAGTAGAATACTTTGGCATGCCCATACTGTTTTACCAGGTCAATATATTTGACGGAGATATGGGGGCGCTGCAGGTACACATAGTCGAAGTAATGAAGATTGTCCTTTAGCCATTGCTCCCAATTGTTATAGTAATAATTGCCGTACAGTACTTCGATGCCTTGCTGGTTCAGGTCCGTGGTATAAGGTTCGTGCCTGTAAAAGTTGTCCCCGATGAATGTTACCTTAAAGCCCATCTGGACAAAGAGCTGCAGATACATATATGTGCATTTGCCGCCCGCGTCCTTGTCGTGATGGGGCACATAATGGTCAACCACCAGAATCTGCTTCCTGCCGCGGCTGCGGTCCTTGGCCAGAAATACATTCTCACCGTTAGGGAAGTGTTCGGCCTCCAGCACATCCTTCCATTTGTCATAGAATTTCTGCTGGTTCACAGCCTGGTATTTCTTCTGTCCCGCAGTCAGGTCGGTGCCATTGGAGACTCCCTCAAAATGCACCACTACGGACAGGGGCTGATAGACTACTTTATATCCATGCCTGCGCACTTCAAAGGCCAGGTCGGAATCCTCATAATAAGCAGGCGCAAAACGTTCGTCGAAACCGCCGATCTCTTCCCACAGGCTGCGGCGGATCATGACAGCCGCGCCGGAGATGTAATCTGCCTCCTTGACATAGTTGTACTCCGGGTCTTCCGGGTTCTGCAGATGGCCATAGTTCCAGGCGGAGGCGTCTTTCCAGAAGATGCCTCCTGCCTCCTGCAGGCGGCCGTCGGGATAGACCAGTTTGGAACCGGTCATCCCTATGGATGCATCTGCTTCCAGCAGTTCCACCAGAGGCAGGAGCCAGTTTTCCTGCACCTGGGTATCGTTGTTCAGGAACAGGATATACTTTCCCTTTACCTGCCTGGCTGCGTTGTTGCAGCTATGCAGGAAACGAAGGTTCTCACGGTTGCGGATACAGCGGATGCCGGTTACGACTTTTTGTATCTCCGTAGTCAGGTCAGTGGAGCAGTCGTCTGCCAGGAGGATTTCGTATGCCGCATCTCCGCTGTGCTTTAAGATGGATTCCAGACAGTGATAGGTATAGTCAAACTGGTTATAGGCCGGAATGACAATGGATACCAGCGGCTTTTCGGGCAGCGTAAACACAAGAGGAGAGTAGTCTTCCAAAGAGCGGGGCTGCTCCGGGGAGGGTTCCACCTGGGCGATATCCAGCTTGTCCAAAGCCGCATCGGCGGAGCCCGAACGCTCAAACTCCTCCACCAGCCTCAAATGCAGGGAGGCGCTCTCCGTACCTTCGGTCCTGAGTATGGTAAAGCAGTTTTTAATTCTGCGGAGATTAACCATACGGATCATCCGTATGGGATGCCGCACGGCTTTCGCCAGCAGTTTGCAGAAAAAGCGCCGTTTGCTGTCAACCGGCAGGAAGAAAGTGCTGATTCTGCGCAGTACCAGGGCAGTGCGGTAAGTGCGGGAATGTTTTTCCCGCTGGTATTCCCGCTCTACTTCCAGCAGCTGCTGAATATGGCCCTCTTTGTTGAGCACTGTCTGACGCAGTTCCGCCAGTTCGTTCCGGTGCTTCTGCTCGGAAACTTTTAATTCGGTAGATAAAGCCTCCGACATCTGCTTTTCCGCCATTATTAATCGGGTATTCTCGGACTGGGAAAGTTCCAATTGGTTTTTTAAATAATTATTAATATCCTGCAGTGTTGCGTTTGCGGTCTTTAAGGCTTCATTCCCGCTGCACAGCGTGTCGATGGTTCTTTCTGCATTCTGAAGGCTTTGTTCCGTCATGGCCAGCTGCTGCTTAAAATTTTTCTCCTGCTGGTTTTCCTGCTTTAATATTTCAATGTATTTTCGATACTCGGTAATTTCGTCATCCAGTTTTTGCAGATGATGATTGCGCTCGTCTACTTCATCCTGTAATTTAAGAATTCGGTTCACCTGAAAGTCATATTCATGGCTGGGGTTGATATATATATGCGAAATCCCCAGAGGTGATATATCGCAATTTCCCGCGACTGCAATATAATACTTTGCCTCCTGACGGTATTCTTCAGGGCAGAAATAGGGCAGTGTCCGCGAATCTCCCGTATTGTCATTGATAATACATACATTCTCAAAGAATTGATCATATAACAAAACCTGGGAAAATTTTGTGTGTAAAAAAGCAAGAAATTCATCCCGGTAAAATTCTTTTATATGAAATTCGTTGTGATACTTGGGACGGTCCGAATATATTTCCTTATTGGGAGTGGACATAATAAGTACGCCATCGTCTTTCAATACCCGGGTAATCTCTTCAAGAAACCGCTGCTGGATATCCTCTGGGACATGCTCAATCGTCTCAAAAGAGATCACAGCATCTACGCTGTGGTCGGCAATCGGAAGACCGGCAACGGAAGCTTCCACAAAATCAATATTTTCGCAGTGGGAATAATTTTGCTTTGCCCGCAGGACTGCTTCCGGGGAAATATCGATACCGATGACATGGGCGGCGGATAATGCCAGCAGCGCCGTACCATATCCCTCCCCACAGGCGGCGTCAAGGACAGTCTTATGCCTCACAAGAGGAAGCACACTGTAATAACGTTGGTAATGCTCCATGGACAGCTTTACATCATCGATTCCCGGCACAAACCGTTCCCCCGTAAAACTATCCACCGCAGTATTCTTACTATCTTTTTCCAATGGACTTGTTACTGTCATTCCGAATCTCCAATCCTGTCATTAGTGCATTTATCTAATTCCCATTGATGTTCCATGGTAAAAATGCCCCTTTCGATATAAGGTACGGTATCTACCTCTATGGCCATCAGGCTGTAGATACTGTCGTAGGTGGTCAGATCAAAATCCTCAATCCACAAATCCAGAACATACCGTCCCTTTAACAGGCCGTTTACAAAGCGGAAAACCGCAGTCCCCTGTGTGGGCAGGGTTCCTGGAACATCCATATAACTTCCATAACAATAAATTCCGTCTTCCCTTGTCAGGCCTATTACAAAGCGGATATTTTCGAAGCTGCCCACGGCTTTATACGCCAGTCTGATTTCATATGCGTCCCCTGTATTCCAGAGGTTCGTCTCTCTGCCATCTTTGTCACATACCGTTACATCTGTGTAGGAGAGGGCGTATTCCGTCTGTCTTCTGGCGCCGCTTCTATAGAAAGGGCAGATGTCTTTGAGGCTTTCATTTATCGCCATTTCCCTCTGCCTGCGTTCCAGTTCCGCCAGCTGTTCCGCCCTCCGGGCCTCTTCCTGGGCCCTGCGCTCCTTTTCCTGCTGTTCCTGCTCCGCTTTTTCCCGGGCCCTCTGTTCTTTCTCCTGCTCCTGGCGCAGCCGCTCCTGCTCCTCCTGGATTTGACGTTCCAGTTCCTCTTTCCGCTGTCGGTTCTCCAGCTCTATCCGGTCCAGCCTGCGGCCCTCCATTGCCGCCAGATATTCCTCTCCGATGAACCTGGGCACGCCTTCTTCCTTCACCAGCCCTTCCTCAATCCAGATCAGCCGGTCACAGATCTTGTACATCTGGTCCATGGAGTGGGATACAATGACGATGGTGGTACCGGCGGCCTTGATCTCTTTCAGCTTCTCAAAGCATTTCTTCTGAAAGGCAGAGTCACCCACTGCCAGGATCTCGTCTATCAGCAGCACATCCGCGTCCACGTTGATGGCCACGGCAAAGGCCAGGCGCATATACATGCCGGAGGAATAGGTCCTCACGGGCTGGTCAATGAATTCCTCGAGTTCGGAGAAGCGCACGATATCCCCCAGGCGCTGGTCCACTTCCCTGCGGGTGAGTCCGAAGATGGAGGCATTGGTATAGATATTTTCCCTTCCCGTCATGTCCGGGTGGAAGCCGGCTCCCAGTTCGATCAGGCTTGACACCCGGCCTTTGATGCGGATGGTGCCTTGGGTGGGGTAGAGGATACGGGTGAGAAGCTTCAGGGTGGTGCTTTTGCCGCATCCGTTCCTGCCGATAATGCCGATGGCCTCGCCCCGCCGGACCTGGAAGCTGACGCCTTTTAGAACCATGACATCCTCATGCCTGCCGCGGGAGGGATTGACAAAGCGCTCTTTAAAGGAAGTGGCTTTATCGCGATAGGACTTAAACTGTTTTTTTACGTCTTTGACATCGATTACGATTTCCGCTGCGTCCATGTATCCTCCTGCCTTTCCTACAATTCCTCGGCGAAGCCCCGGTCCAGCCTCCAAAAAAGGAGAAAGCCTGCGGCGAATACCGCCAGGCTCACCAGAGCGGCCTGCAGCAGACAGGCGGCGTCAGGTATGGAGCGGTAGTAGAGTATGTCGTGGTACACCACAATAACGGGAGTCATGGGGTTTAGGAAAAACAGTGTCCGAAGCTGCCCGGGAATGAAATCCACGTCATACATGATGGGTGTTAAGTAGATCCAGGCCATCATCAGCACCCCCACGATCTGCTCCAGGTCCCGGAAATAGACGGTTACGGAGGAGACGATGAAGGCGATGCCCAGAGCCAGGAAAAACTCGATCAACATGATCAGGGGCAGGAACAGCAGAGCCAGGGGGTTAAAGCCCCATCCGGCGGTGAGTACGGCCAGGAACACGATGACGAAACTCAGGAGCATGTTTACGAAGGCGCTGGTGACATAGGAGATGGGGATTACCTCCCTGGGGAAGTAAATCTTTTTCACCATGTCAGCCTGTGCGCGGACGCAGGTACTGCCGCCCTGCACGGAGGTGTTGAAGAACACCCAGGGCATCATGCCGATGGTCAGGTAGAGATAGAACTTTTCTATTTCAACCCGAAAGATAACGGAGAACACGGCAGAGTAGACAATGATCTGACATAAAGGATTGATGTAGGTCCAGAGGAA
>ERZ808051.1896-NODE-1896-length-12167-cov-3.560629_pt1 | contig 12167 bp, 11 predicted proteins | sample MGYA00380199_ERZ808051 | MGnify/ENA primary metagenome ERZ808051 (study PRJEB31490, sample SAMN06133391) | mouse gut metagenome | isolation source: J11 | host: mice | place: China: Chengdu | collected 2015-05 ...
ATCTGCATTCTCCCCCACTCATGGAAAGTAACAGTCAGTGCATTGCCAAGCTCCATCCGGCAGCGGAGCATGTTCCCGTGGCGGCGGTACTCATTGACCGCCTCATACTTTAGAAGGAATTGCCGATGTAATGGCCAATCTGCCTCCTTATGCCTGCGGTATTTTTCAATCAAACTACAGTTCTTTTCATAATTGCACTCATAAAAATGACGCTGCAATGTTTCCCTCATATCAAAAAGAATATATTCCTCCACTGACATAATAGTTTCCAAAGTGTCCGTACATCTGCCCAAACGCTGCATCAATGCATCGGCAAGCATTTTTTCAGGCACCCTTTCACCGGATTCTATCTTTGCCATCTCACCCTGTTGACATACTCCACGGAGCAACTCCTCCTGCAAAATATTTTTCTTCTTCCTTTCTTTACATATAATCTTCCCAAGATTCGTCGCACGCTTATCCCGCATTGCTTATTCCTCCTGATTTTAAAACTCACCAGAATGATCTGTACGTACTCCCAACCCCTATTCAATACAATTATACCAGCTCATTTATATTCAATCAATATTCTAACGCAAAAAAGCGTCCCCCCACAGCTAAAGTCCGCCGCAAAAGGGACGCTATCTCCGCCACCTTTTTGTTCCAGTTTAAGTGGTAGGAGGTATATTTTTGTTATTTAGAAAAATTTATTGTGCACCGCATTAACCGCCTTCTCCGTTTGCTGCACATCAATCAGGACAGTAACGCGGATCTCCGAAGTCGAAATCATCTTAATATTAACCCCGGCATCATAAAGCGCCTCAAACATCTTTGCTGCAACACCCGGATTTGACATCATACCCGCCCCTACAATGGAAACTTTCGCAACATTCTCTTCCACATCAATTTTCGAGTACTTTAATGAAGTATTCCGATGACGTTCCACAGTGGCAACCGCCTCCTGCAAGTCGTCCTTCGCCACAGTAAAGCTGATATCCTTCGTCCCGTCGCGCCCAACCGACTGTAAGATAATATCCACATTAATATTGTGGTTTGCAAGGTGGTTAAAGAGCTTGAATGCCACACCCGGCTGATCCTCCAATCCTATTACGGCGATGCGGGCCGTATTTTTGTCATTTGCTACTCCGCTGATAAGCATCCCTTCCATATTTACTGCCTCCTTGACTATTGTTCCTTCTGCTAAACTAAGGCTCGAACGCACGACGAGCTGTACACCATATCTCTTTGCCATCTCCACCGAACGATTATGCAGCACGCCCGACCCGAGGGAGGACAAATCAAGCATTTCGTCGTAAGTGATTTCCGGCAGTTTCTTTGCCCCCGGCACAATGCGCGGGTCTGCGGTATACACGCCTTCCACATCCGTATAAATCTCGCACGCATCCGCATGCAGGGCGGCAGCCAGGGCTACCGCGGTTGTATCCGAGCCACCGCGGCCGAGCGTCGTGTAATTGTCCATCCCGTCAACTCCCTGGAACCCGGTGATAAGCACGATCTTGTGACTCTCCAGCTCATTCTTGATACGATCCGTTTCAATCTTTATCAGGCGCGCATTGCCGTAGGTTGGGGTAGTGCGCATCTTTACCTGGAAAGCATTTAATGACACTGCTGGCACCCCGAGCGAGTCCATCGCCATCGCCATAAGTGCGACGGACTGCTGCTCTCCTATTGTATAGAGCATATCCATCTCACGTTTCGGCGGGTTCGGGTTGATATCCCTCGCCTGCCGCACAAGCACATCAGTAAACTTACCCATTGCGGAAAGGACAACCACCACTTCATTTCCCTTCCGGTAGTCCTCAATACAGCGCTTCGCCACATTGAAGATCCTCTCCTTGTCAGCGACCGACGTGCCGCCGAACTTTTTTACGATTAACATAGCTGCCTCCTAAAATAACGTATTTTTCTGCATCTATCGTTCAATTTATCCTGCGATAAACTGTTTGCCGTTTATAATATCATATTCCGCCCCATTTTCGTTGTTCCTATCTGTTCTGCGGTATATACTGCCCTCAAATTTCCGCCCGGATTCGGCTTATCACCTCTGTTTTAGCCGCAGCCAAAGCGAAATCCCCCTCCGTCATCGGTCTGGTGAAAAACGCGTACTCACCCTCAATACCTTCCGCCCTAACCTCGCGCTCAACCGCAAAAAGCTGCTGCGCCTTCTGTTTCTCACTCTCAGGAACGCGGACAAAAAACTTATTCTCAAGCGTGTCAAGCTCCGCCAGCTCAAGCTTCCTGCTGTTCCATATCGTCATAACATTCGTTTCCCGATGCTTGACGGCATCCACAACATCCGAAACCACGGCGCTCGCAGTAGGAAGTTTTCCCGCGCCCTTGCCGTAAAACATAATATCCCCGAGAAAATTCCCGCGAACCAGGATGGCATTGAACACGTCATCCACCGCATAGAGCGGATGCTCCTTTCCAACCATGTACGGCGCAACCATCGCATACACCCTGCCGTCCACCCGCCTGCTCGTGCCAAACAGCTTGATATTCACGCCCGCCGCCTTCGCATAGGCAATGTCCGTCTTTGAAATCTTTGTGATACCTTCGGTGTAAATATCCTCGTAATCCACCTGCATACCGCAGGCAAGCGAAGTCAGGATCGCAATCTTCCTCCCCGCATCAAAACCTTCCACATCTGCCGAAGGATTGCGCTCCGCATAACCTTTTGCCTGCGCATCCGCAAGCACATCGTCAAATTCCGCGTCCTCATCCCTCATTTTCGTTAGCATGTAGTTGGTTGTGCCATTGAGAACACCCGTGACCTCGCGGATTTCATCCGCCGTCAGGCTCTGGTTCAGCGGGCGGATAATCGGGATACCACCGCCGACGCTCGCCTCAAACAGGAAATTCTTCTTTTTCTGCTTCGCGATCTCAAGCAGTTCCGCACCGTGCTTTGCCACCAGCTCCTTATTTGATGTACATACGCTCTTTCCGGTCAGAAGTGCCTCCTTAACGAAGCTGTATGCCTTTTCCACACCGCCCATCACCTCAACCACAACTCCGACTTCCGGGTCATCCACGATCTGTTTAAAATCATGCACCAGAACATCCTCCACCGGATCTCCCGGAAAATCGCGCAGGTCTAACACATATTTTACTTCAACTTCCTCCCCCGCACGGCGGCTGATACCATCCTGATTACTTCTCATAATCTCAAACACACCCGAGCCAACTGTACCGTACCCTAAAATCGCTACTTTCATTCTCATCCCTCCATTCAATAATACCGGATATCCTGCCAAACTCCGCCATTCCCTTAAAGTTTTACTCACGCCCCAGTATCTTTAAATAATGCACTCCCTGCGTCGCCTCTACCAGCTCAATCAGCTTTGCAACCTCCACCGTCTGCGGCAATATCTCCACACCGATCGTAAGCGATGCAATACCGCCGATCGGGATGGACTGGTGGATTGTAAGGATATTCGCATCTGCCTGCGCAATCTTGTTTAACAAATTTGAGAGAAGCCCCGGGACATCGTCCACCTGCATCATCAGGTTGATTGTCCTGCCCCTGTTATTTTCATGGAACGGGAAAATATCGTCCTTATATTTATAAAACGAACTCCGGCTGATTTCCACCGCATCCGTCGCCTCCTGGATTGTGAACACACGTTCCGAATCCAACAGCCGTTTCGCCTCCACTACCTTTAACAAGACCTCCGGCAATGCCTTTTTCTTCACAATATAGTATTTATCATCGTCCATGCCTGCCAAATCCTCCTGCGGTTCCCTGCCCCTGCCACATCCTTACCTGGATATGTACACTCCACATGAACAAGTGTCCGTTTCGGAGAGATATCATAACATACTTCCCGACATATTGCAATACCCATTTTATATTTTCCAAATTTCAGACGATTCAATACATCCCGTTTTTCTTTGCAGTGTAAGTCCGCTCCGGTTCTTTCCGGAATATCCGCTTTCGCATTGAATTTCGTTGGAACCTGTGATAAAATAATTGTAGAAACCGCAGACATTGTGTTCCCAGTCGCACACAAAAACCTGTACACAGGATATTGTTATATACATATATTATCCTAAGAAGCGCGTATCGGGAACCGCAAAAACAAAAAATATAGGGAGGAAATCAAATGGAAAATTTTAATGACAGGGATGAAAATCAGGAAAAAGAGCAGGGCAAATCGCAAAAAATCTGGGATATCTGCTGCCTTGGGGCTCTGCTTATCATACTGGTTGTTTGCTGTTACCTGATCTTATCATAAAATAACAGTAATTTGGCAGTGAAACATATGAAAAGCAGAGATTTGCTTCTGCCATGAACCATGCCGGATATGTAAGAACATATCCGGCATGCCATTTATAAAGCCTCCTGCGCAAAACGCGAACTTCCAGAAGGAATCCCGCTGACCTAAAAGACGCGGAAGATTTTATGCCAAAAAACTGCCCGCCCGGTATTTTCTGCCGAAGCGGGCTTTTACAACAAATAATTCCATTCGTCCCAATCGCGCCAAAAGGATATCCAAACTTTAAAAGACAGTTTGTTAATCTGACCTTATAAAAAAATATTATTTTGGCAATTTTCATAAGACCAATTTTGCAGTATGATAGCTGCAATCAAAATACCAGGCTGAGCTGATATTGGCTCCACCAAAAAAGCCGAAAAAACGGAGGGTTTTATGGAAAACAGAAAAAAACAAAATCTTTGTCTGACGCTTGGCGGGATGATCGTTATACTCGCCGGAATTCTTGTCACCATTCTGGGCTACAAACTGAACCGGGACGGGGAAATTACCGCAAAAGATACCGCTGTGTTCGTTGGGTACTTCCTTGTTATGGCTGGAATCCTGCTGCTTTCAAATGGTATAATCCGCCATTTATTTAAAACCGCTGCAGTACATTACACCGAATCCGAGCGCGCCCGCCGCATCGCGTTCGCGGCGCTGTTTGCCGCACTGTCCTACATCGGCTTCCAGTATTTCCGCTTCGACCTGACCGTCGGCAGCGAAAAAACTGCGTTCCACCTTGGAAACACTTTTGTTGTGCTGGCGGCACTTTTTCTGGGCGGCATGACGGGGGGGTTAGCGGGTGCGGTCGGCCTTACACTCGCGGATTTCACATCCGGGTATGTGACCAGCGCACCGAAAACCTTCTTCCTGAAACTGTGCATCGGACTTATTGTCGGTTTCATCGCCCACACAATATTCCATATAAGCCGCGCACAAAGCGCGAAAAAAAACATGCGCGCCGCACTGGTTGCCTCCATCTGCGGGATGGCTTTCAATATCGTTGCCGACCCGCTTGTCGGATATTTCTACAAAAAATACCTGTTCGGCTTACCGCAGGACATCGCGAACACACTTGCAAAACTCAGTTCCCTGACCACCGCAGTCAATGCAGTACTATCCGTTGCTGCTGCCGTCCTTCTCTACGGTGCACTGCGCCCGGCACTTGAAAAATCCGGGTTATTCTTCCGCAAAGCTTAACGCGCGTTAACCGATCAAAGAAGTTCCCCGCTTCTAAATCGCAGAAAAGCGGTAGGTAAGGGGGACTTCTGCTGCGATAACAGCATGAGGATATAATTTCCTTTGACAAACACCGCAACATGGAGGATGGAAATGAAAATTCAGAAAAAACTGGCGGTAATCAATGATTTATCCGGGTATGGGCGCTGTTCCCTGACCGTCGCCCTGCCCGTGGTTTCGGCGATGGGGGTACAGTGCTGTCCTGTCCCGACCGCAATTCTCTCAAACCACACCGCATACCCAGCTTACTTTTTTGACGACTACACCGAAAAACTTCCCGCCTACATTGACAAATGGAAGGAAATGGGATTTTCATTTGACGGTATTCTGACCGGATTCTTAGGTTCGGCAAAGCAAATTGAGGTTGTGGAAAACTTTATACAATATTTTGCACCGCGCCCCTCGGGCAAAAAAGAAGCAAAATCCCATCCGGTAAAAGTTATTATAGACCCGATTATGGGCGACCACGGCAGAGTGTACTCCACCCTTACAAAAGAACTCTGCGACCGGATGAAATCCCTTGCAGAAAAAGCGGATCTTTTGACCCCAAACCTTACGGAAGCATGTATCCTTACAGGTACGCCCTACCGCCCGCACTTTACAAGAAAGGAGCTTGAAAAGCTTTTTGATAAGCTTTCCGCCCTCTGCCCCGGTCAGATTGTCCTTACCGGTGTTGATATGGGTACATACCTTGCAAACCTGGTATTTGACCCATCCTCAAACAAGTTCCTTACACTGCGCAAAAAGCGTGTTGCCGCGGAGCGCTGCGGCACGGGTGATATTTTTTCCGCCGTAGTGGCGGCGGGCATACTTAACGATATGCCCCTAAAAGATGCAGTGCTAAAAGCTGCCTCCTTTATCTGTCTGTGCCTGAAAGAAACCGCCGGATACGATGTTTCCGAATCCGACGGCGTTGTATTTGAACCTTTTTTAAATAAGCTGATGCAGTGACCGCTCACTTTTCCTTATGGTACTCCCGCAGGCATTCGTTCATCTCTTCTGCCTCCTTCTTCCCGCTGCGGTATTTTAAGTATGAGGCAAACAGATAAATAGAGGCGGAAGTAAAACACATCAGAAGAATCCCGGAAACGGTCGGCTCATACCAATCAAAAAAATATCCTAAGACCAGCGCGGTCGCTGTAACCACAACATAATGCAACAGGTAGCGCACCCTATTTCCCTCCCGGGGCGGGCGTTCGTCATCAGGCATAATAAGTTCCGATTCCACACCGCAAAGGATGCCGAGCAGCAAAATTTCCACCAGCGTCAGGTAGGGAATATCAGCCCCCACAATGCTTTCCCCACTCACCGCAAGCGTAATCCCGTACCAGAAAATGCAGGCGGCAAGCACGCCGGTGGTTACGGAGGTAATCACGTTAAGCATCCTTTTCCATCTTATTTTCCGCATACAGTCCCAACCTCCTTTTCACCTGCGGCACGTACTGTCTTGAAATCACTGCGCGCTCCCCGTTTTTTAAGACCGCCTCAATACGCCCGCCAAGAACCGGCACAAAGCGCTCCACCTTCAAAAGATTCAATATCATGGATTTTGAAACCCGGATAAAATCCGTCCCTGCCAAGCGTTCTTCCAGCTCGTAAAGCCTGCATTTTAATTCCAGCACATCTTTTACCCCATAAGCAAACACATGGTTCTCAACCGACTCGAAATAAAAAACCTCGGACGGGGCAAGCTGGCATATGCTGCCGTCAGCACAGTAGCCGGTCAGCATCCCCCACCCCCTCACAAGCCGCAAAATCTGGTCAACAAGCCATGCTTCCGGCTCCTTTGTGCGTACAAGAATCTCTTCCTCCCCATCCCCGTCCACTATTTCAACCCTGACTTTCATCGATCTCCCCCGTCCCCAACCTGCCCTCTGATAAGCTCCCCGCCATTATTTACACAATCCGTTTACTTTTTAAAACGTATTCCCACATTGAGCAAAATATAAATTACAATCAGCGCAAATACCGTTGCCCCCAGATAAAGATACATTGCAGTAAGAGTCACTTCACTCCCGAAAAAATACAGTTTGCAGTCCACTGATTCCCGGATTGCCTCCACCACCTCCACCGGAAAACCGTCCGCCTCCATCTGTGCGAATGCCCCGCGCATTGCATGGTTGCGCAGAAGGGATGTGCCATATGTCCCCGGAAGGAAAGATAAAACTTTTTTAAGCCCCCCGCCAAAATTGGAGATTGGCATGTACGCGCCGCAGATAAATCCGTAACCCGCGCTTACTATTGTCCCGACCGCCGAAATCTGCCCCTGGGTTGACAGAAAAATATTGATAATCGAGGAGAGTGCTGTCCCGAAAAGAACCAGGAGCACGACATCAACCAAAATCCATGCGATATCCGCCCCGCTCATATACCAGCCGATCTGACCCACATACAAAAGTCCCGCCCCAAGCGCTATAACGCAGACAATAAGCGTTGAAAAGACCGTGGCAATATAATATCCCATCGCAAGTACAGAACGTTTTACCGGCGCAATCAGAAGGTCGTTTCTCGCACCGCTTACCTTGTCCTGAACCATAAGCATATTGGAACAGAATGCCACGGTAACACAGCATACTGCCAGGATGGAGGAAATCAGCTCGCCCCCCACGGTCGCCTCGATCAGACCGTTAGAAATGACTAACCCCTCTGGCACGGCAGTGCTGAAACTGTCCTTGTATGTTTTCCCAAGGAAAGTTACATAAAGCACAAGCAGGATCATGGGCGTAACCAGCGAAGTAAAAAACATTCCCTTGTCCTTAAAAAACAGTTTGATATTCCGAATTACCATCGCTTTTAATTTCATTTAATTCTCCCCCTCCTGACCTGCTTTCCCGGTCACAGCCAAAAATACATCGTCCATTTTCCCCTTGGTAATCTCGTAATCCGCAAACACCTCCGGGTGAGCTAAAATCAATCTGGTCGCCGCCGCGGTATCCGGCACTGCAATCCGGTAATTTCCCCCCTCGCTATCCTCCCCACCCTTTACAGAACCCTTTTTCTGCGGAGTATGCATATTTGCCCGAACTGCGCCCGATTTGGTTTTCGTTACCCCCAGTTTTTCATATTTTACACCGAGGGAAGCCACTTCCTTTTCCCCCGCGTGATAAAGTGTGATAAAATCCCCGGTGTAAGTATTTTTTAAGTCTAAGGGCGTTCCCTCCGCCGCAATCTTCCCCGCATCCAGAATCACAACATAATCCGCATCCGCCGCCTCCTCCATATAATGTGTGGTCAAAAAAACTGTCATATTCTCATTCCTTCGCAGGTAATCCACCGCATCCCAGACCCTCTGCCTTGTCTGTGGGTCAAGTCCCGTGGTGGGCTCATCAAGAATCAGGATTTTGGGCTGGTGCAGGATTGCCCTCGCAATGTCAACCCTGCGCCGCTGCCCTCCGGAAAGCTTCCCGAGCGCACGCTTTTGCAATTCTTTAAGCCCCAAAAGCTTATCAAGCCCTTCAAACCGCTTATCAAACTCCTCCCCGTAAATCCCGTAGAGCGCGGCGCGGCTTTTTAGATTGTCATACACACTTAATTGCCTGTCCAGCACAGAATTCTGGAAAACCACGCCGAGGCTTGCCCTGATCGCATCCATTTCCTTCTGATGATCCTTTCCGTCAATCACAATTTCCCCGGAATCCTTCTCAAGCTGCCCACAAAGCATATGGATTGTTGTGCTCTTGCCCGCCCCGTTCACCCCAAGGAACGCAAACAGCTCCCCTTTCTTTACGCGGAAACTCAGATCATCCACCGCGTGAACTGCCCCAAAGCTTTTGTGTAAATGCCGGATCTCAATAATATTTTCCATACCTTTCCCCCATTTCTGCATTCCCTTACACTGTTTCCACGCAATTATATTCCCACACCCTCCCACCGTCAACCCCATTTAAAGTAAGTTGCATATTTTGGTACGTAACATGCAAAAAAGGCACATGATATTGCATTCTGCATACCATGCACCTTTCATATTCCCTGCCCACAACAAATATTTTATGCAGGCTTACATACCATAAATCATAAGAAAATATATCCCCAGGCTGCTATCGCAGCCTGTCAGATGGGACTTGCACTCACAAACTGAAAAATGCTACCGCAATCGCCCCGGGACCCACATGCGTGCCGATTGCACCGCCCACCGTGGTGATCCGCAGCTCCTTGATCCCATCCTTCCAGAGTGCCTCGTTGTCATGGATATATTTTTGTAACAGAGCATCACTCAATCCCGTATAGCCGAGGAAATGCGGCATGGAAAAGTCAATTCCGCCCGCCTTTTTGATCTCCTCGCACAGAAGGTTATTGCCCTGTTTTGAGCCGCGCGCTTTGCCCAGCACAACAACTTCTCCGCCTTCCACCGCAACCACCGGCTTAATGGAAAGCAGTCCTCCCGCAAAGGCGGCCGCCTTTGAAATCCTGCCGCCCTTCTTTAAATATTCAAGTGTATCAAGAAGTGCCACAAGTCGGATGCGCTTTTTCGCGGATTCAAGTTCCGCGGCGATCTCGTTTACTGTTTTATTCTGCGAGCGCAGGCGGATGGCATAATCGATCAGCGCATGTTCCCCCACAGTGACATTCTCGCTGTCCACGACAAAAACCTTCCCCTCATAGGATCCCGCCGCCGTCACCGCACTCTGCCAGGTACCGGAAAGTTTCGCCGACATGGTAATAACCAGCACCTCATCGCCGCTCTCAACCGCCCTTTTATACGCCTCCTCGAAGACGAAGGGGGTTGCCTGGCTGGTGTGTGGCAACTCGTCGTTTTCAATCAATTTTTCGTAAAATTCCTGATGCGATAAATTGATACCATCCAAATATTCCTCCTCCCCAAAAGTGACGGTCAGCGGAATAAATTCGAAGTTCTCCACACGCTCCGCAATCATATCCGATGCGGAATCCGTAATTATCCTGATACCCATATATCTACCATGTCCTTTCCGGAACTCCCTTATAAGAAGCCCCAATCGCAGGAAGCTTTATGCAAAATTACTAATATTTTCCAATTCGCATTCTTTCCCAATTTACAGCGGACTTTTGATCCACTCCTATAGTCTTACCCGCCGCTTTGGTGTTTCTTGCAAAAAATATGGCGAAACTGATTTTTTACCGCACTCCTTCAAAGACAGATCGCAAAAATGGGGGTAAATTGCCCTAATTTCCCTTTTTCCGGGTAGTCCCTGCAAAGACCTTATTGACACTCCCCATGCCTAAAGGCAGAGGCTTTACAGCGCATATGGTAATAAGAGGGGGTGGTTTTGCTGTATATTAATATGCCTTGCCCCAGTACACCAGTTTTTTCGCCGGTTTCCCACAGCATACACAGGTTTCTGCTATGCGCTCCTGGGCAAACGGCATACAGCGCGATGTCGCCCCGGTCTTTTCCTTAATCTCATCCTCACAGGCGCGCTCACCACACCACATCGCCTTGACAAATCCCGGCTTGTTCGCCACAATATCGCGGAATTCCTCCGTGGTATGTGCCTCGTAAGTATGCGCATCGCGGTGTGCAAGCGCACGGGCAAGCATCTCCTTTTGCATCATATCAAGGATTTCACCAGCCTTCTTCTCAATTTCATCAAGCGATACAACGATTTTTTCCCTTGTATCGCGGCGCACAATCACAGCCTGGTTTGCCGCGATATCCTTCGGTCCGATCTCAACGCGGATCGGGATACCTCGCATTTCCTGTTCCGAAAATTTCCATCCCGGTGTTTTGTCCGTGTCATCGACCTTCACGCGGAACGCGGCAAGCTTTTCTTTTATTTCGGAGGCTTTTTCAAGTACCCCCTCCTTTTTCTGCTGGATTGGGATAATCACAATCTGGGTCGGCGCGATTTTCGGCGGCAGCACAAGCCCGCTATTGTCACCGTGCACCATAATGATTGCACCAATAATTCGCGTTGACACGCCCCATGAGGTCTGATGGACGTATTTTAAAGTATTGTCCTTATCCGTATACTGGATGCCGAACGCCTTTGCAAAACCGTCACCGAAATTGTGGCTTGTGCCGGACTGCAGCGCCTTGCCGTCATGCATCAGCGCCTCGATGGTATAAGTTGCCTCCGCGCCCGCAAATTTTTCCTTGTCGGTTTTGCGTCCCTTGACCATCGGGATTGCGAGCACCTGCTCACAGAAATCGGCATAGAGGTTTAACATCTGCTCGGTGCGCTCCTCCGCTTCCTCCGCGGTTGCGTGTGCGGTATGTCCCTCCTGCCACAAGAATTCCATTGTCCTAAGGAACGGCCTTGTTGTTTTCTCCCAGCGCACAACCGAGCACCACTGGTTATATACTTTTGGCAGGTCGCGGTAGGATTCTACAATGCGGGAATAGAGGTCACAAAACAGGGTTTCCGATGTCGGGCGCACACAGAGGCGCTCGGTAAGTTCCTCCCCGCCGCCGTGCGTTACCCAGGCAACTTCCGGCGCGAAGCCCTCGACATGGTCTTTTTCTTTTTGCAGAAGGCTCTCCGGGATAAACATCGGCATATAGACATTTTCCACTCCTACTTTCTTAAAGCGCGCATCGAGTTCTTTCTGTATCAGCTCCCAGATTGCATACCCTGCCGGGCGGAATATCGTGCAGCCCCGCACACCGGAATAATCCACGAGTTCCGCCTTTTTGACCACGTCCGTATACCACTGTGCAAAGTCCTCCTCCATCGGCGTGATCGCTTCCACTAA
>ERZ808051.1897-NODE-1897-length-12163-cov-4.249710_pt1 | contig 12163 bp, 10 predicted proteins | sample MGYA00380199_ERZ808051 | MGnify/ENA primary metagenome ERZ808051 (study PRJEB31490, sample SAMN06133391) | mouse gut metagenome | isolation source: J11 | host: mice | place: China: Chengdu | collected 2015-05 ...
TTTGAGGGGCTGGAGTATCTTCCCGATGAAATACTCTGGCGCGAAAAAGCCGCATTTTCCGATGCGGTTGGCCATTCAATGGTTGATTACCTTAAAAAGTATGCCGAATATCAGTATTCGGACGAAGCGTTTGAGGAGGGTTGCAATAAATATACCCACGCTCGCCCTTTTACGAAGGAATCCCTGCTGTATCGTGATATTTTTGAAAAGTATTATCCTGGTCAGGCAGAAATGATAACTGATTTTTGGATGCCAAACAAGGACTGGGAGGGCTGCAATGTAAATGATCCTTCCGCCCGTGTGCTTTCGAACTACGGCGACAGTGGTAAATAAATGCATCCTTCAAACCGCCCGCAGCGGCGAAATGGGAACGAAGAAGTATATGTAACCGGGGCGGAGCTGAAAAAGCTAGGGGAGGTAAGGTATGAGTGTCCGTGAAGAATGCGGCGTATTTGGTATAATGGCCCCTGAAGTCTGCGATGCTGCAAGTATATCCTATTACGGTCTTTATGCACTTCAGCACAGAGGCCAGGAAAGCTGTGGAATTGTAGTTAATGATGACGGCTTGTTCGCATCCCATAAGGATCTGGGGCTGGTAAGCGAGGTCTTCTCGGGAGATGCTTTGTCTCGTCTGCCGAGTGGAAGGATGGCGGTAGCACACGTGCGTTATGGCACCACAGGGGAAACGAATCGAAAAAATTGCCAGCCTATTGAGGTTAATCATCAAAAAGGCAGAATGGCATTGGCGCATAACGGAAATCTTTCAAATGCGGCGGAATTGCGCAACGGGCTTGAACTGTCCGGTGCTATTTTTCATACTACAAGCGATACCGAAACCATTGCCTATATCATTACAAAAGAACGCCTGAAAAAAAACTCAATAGAGGATGCCGTAAGCAGTGCCATGAACATACTTGACGGCGCCTATTCCTTAATATTGATGTCGCCGCAAAAGTTGATTTGCGCCAGAGATCCTTATGGATTTCGTCCGCTCTGTTACGGAAAAACAAGTAATGGCCTGTATGTGGCAGCCTCTGAGAGCTGTGCCATTAAAGCAGTTGGCGGAGAGGTTATTCGTGATGTGGAACCTGGCGAGATTCTTGTTTTCAGCAAAAACGGCATTACTTCCCGAAAAGAACACTGCAGTAAAAAACAGAAAAAGCTTTGTATTTTTGAGTATATTTATTTTGCCCGTTCCGATTCGGTAATTGACGGCGTTTCAGTTCATGCCGCAAGAGTCAGGGCCGGTTCTGTACTTGCAAAAACACATCCTGTAGAGGCGGATCTTGTAATCGGTGTACCGGATTCCGGACTTGACGCAGCACTGGGGTACAGTCGGACGTCAGGTATTCCTTACGGTATGGGACTTATGAAAAACAAGTATGTTGGCAGAACCTTTATAGCGCCGGGAGAACGGCTTGATAAAGTGAAAATCAAGCTTTCTGCAATTGAAGATGCCATTAAAGGCAAACGGGTGGTGCTGATTGACGATTCCATTGTACGAGGAACAACCAGTGGGCGTATCGTAAAATTACTCAGAGAAGCAGGTGCGAAAGAAGTACATATGAGAGTCTCCTCGCCGCCATTTCTGCACCCTTGCTACTATGGAACGGATATTGACTCTGAAGAACACCTGATAGCCTGCAAATATACGGTTGCTGATATTGCCGACAGGATTGGTGCAGATTCCCTGGGCTATCTTCCGGTAGAAAAGCTTTCGATGCTTACCGGAAACTGCAATTACTGCAATGCCTGCTTCAGCGGAGATTATCCGACGAAAATACCCGCCGACACCAGAAAGGATCGATTTGAACAGCGGTTAGCAGATAGGGAGAGGGGCACAGGTTCCGATCTGCTTTGGGGCGGCAATACCGATGCGGCTGAATGATCGCCCCGAATACCTTCTTCTGAAAGGGATTGGTACTATATGAAATATAAAGCAGGCAGACCCTTTGCGGGTCTGCCTGTCTGTTGTGCGGAGCTTTAATTAACCTTAACCTCCAGATAACCAAGAAGCTTGCTCATATCATATTCGGAAATGATACCCAGATTGGAGTCATAAAACTTGCCGTCATAATGTACCAGGTAGTGGCAGAAGAGCCCCATCTTTTCCATCATAATACAACATTTGGGCAGAGTGGCCTCGTGGCCCTCTGTGTAAACAATAATATCACTGTGATCAATACCATAATAATTCAGAGCGGAAATCACACGTCCCATGGTTCCCTGCCATTCACGGCAGTCCATAACGCTGATTACTTCGGCAATGGTAACGCCTGCCAGCATAGCCACACAGGTCTGCCCGCACAGCCCGTCCTCGGGCTGGATGATGATGTCGATGCCGTCAATCTTACGGATGGGATTGTCAAAGCTGTAAGGGCTGTTCTGGTTCATCTGGATCAGGCTCTTGGTGATGTGGAGCAGTATTTTGTGTATCTTGGTGATGTCCATGTGGGAAACATCCTCTTCCTGTAAATGGATTTTGTAGATACCCTTTGTTTCAGGAAGAAGAGTACATTCAACAATTTTGTTATCGAGAACTAATTCTCCTTCAATTTCTCCCCTTTGTCTGCAAACCTCCCATACATTGAAGGGAATGCGGATGGTGTAAATATCCCCTTCCTTTTCGATTTTTCCACTGAAAAAATACCTCATAAAATACCTCCATTTCTATTTGTTTCATAAATTTTGATGCAGATACAAAATTTTGTGCAAAAGGTTTTTCAAATCTTAATAATTGAATTGAAATACATACACAATTACTATAATACACTATGCAATTACAATTATAAATAAAAATAACAGATTTTTCACTAAAATTTTAGAATATGTCACAAACTCTTTCTAAAAACGGTTTTATACTATATAAGTACAAGATTGTGGGAAGGAGCGGTATTATTATGAAGAACAAAAGGATTATCGTCGCGGCGTTGTACGGCGTTTGGCTGCTTGGAGGCTGTACAAGTCAGGAAACGGCAGAAAAGGAGTCGAAGGGTCGGGCTGAGGCGGAAGAAGTACAGGAAGATATGGGGCAGACAGGCTTGGCAGACCAGGCCGGGAGTACGGATGCACAGAAGCAGACATCCGGCAGCGCGGACGGTGCAGAAGGCTCAATTGTGATCGAAATAGGGCCCGATAAGGAAGTGTGGGAGGAAGGAAATCTGATATGCACTTTACATAATTTCTGCCTGTATGAAAAGCCAGAGGACGCAGCCATTTCTTTGGACGATATGGAAATAACAGATGCAGGATACTATATGGACAGAAGTAAATTTCTTGTGATGGAGGCAGAAATCAATAATATAGACTATAAGGGGAATATGGATGACAGGAGCTTTAATGTATCCGTGCTTATGATTGCACCGCGGGGCGGAGAGGAGTATGCCCAGTGGTTCGGTTCTTATCCGGCCTATGTATCGGAGGCAGGCAAAGGCGAGACAAATTATTATCATGTGTTTGTCAATGAGGGGGAGACAAAGACGTTTACAATTGGTTTTTATGTCCCGGTGAAGGATGCAGACGAGCTGCGAAGCGCATGTCAGCTTGCGGCGGGGGAGCAGTATTTCGAAATACCAGAGATGGATTAAATGAGGTGGGAAGATGTACGGGGGAAAAATACCTGACGGAAGAGCCCGGTACCTGTTTATTGAAAATTGCTATCGGTTATATGAGCAGAAAATGTATCAGGCCGCGTACCGCATTTTGTATGATTCTTCAAAGGCGGAGGATGCGGTACAGGATGCCTTTCTGAAATTAATGAAAGGGCGGATTTATTTTGAAGATGCCGCATCGGATGACTGTAAAAAATATATGATCACCGTCATCAGGCATTCCGCCATTGACATTTATAACCAAAAGAAGAGAGAGCAGCAGATTATAGGGTTCCTGAACCAAATAACAGATGCGGACAGGCTGGCTTTTCAACAAAGCCCGCAGGAACGCGTTGACATGAGGGAACTGATTTCGGATTTGCCGCCGCGGTATTATAAGGTTGTAGACTGCCTGGCAATAAAAAATCTGTCAGTGAAGGAGACCTCCAGGGAATTGGGGATCTCAGAGGAAAATGTAAGAAAAAGATTCGAGCGCGCAAAGAAAATGCTGAGAAATACATGGAATGTGTCTGCCTGAAAGCGGAAGCAGGAGTGCGCGGAAGGATAAATCCCAGAGAGTCGGAAGCAGGAGATGGCTATGAAGCGAAATACAGACGGCATTAAGCTGACGGAAAGTGATATTTCCATAGAGGAGTTTGATGCGCCGTTTCAGGCGCATGAGTTTTCAAAGGGTTACAAAAAGGCTAAAATAAAGATGCTTAAAAGGTATCAAAGAGAGATCCGCTATTCAAATATGGCGGGAATGATCAGGGCAGCGGCAGCGATAATTTTGTTTTTGACAGTACCGGTTTTGGCTGCAACAGCTTCCGGCAGCGAGTTTTTTTCACGGATTTGGGGAGCAGCGGGAAAAGAAAATATAGAATCCCATACGGAGGAGGTGTATGACGAATGCAAGAATGATACGTATATAGTCACATATCCCCAAAGAGAGTATACGGACGAGCATCTGGAAAAGGCCGAGGATCTGATCGGAGATGCGGTATCCTACGAGCCGGTTGTAAGGGATATAGGGGACACCAGGCTCACGGTATTGGCCGTTGTCTGCGACGGAAACGCCGCCGTTGTTGCATTTACCCTGGAAAGAAAAGGGGGAGTAAACTGTCTTGCATACAGCCAGCTTGATAACGAGAGCAAGGGAGCGTGGTTTTCGGAGGATTCCCCTTTTTACTTTTTTGTGGCGGAGGGAAATGAGAATATATTTGTAGATTTGGATAAATCTACGAAGGAGAGGCTATACTGCTATGATTATATTGTAACGGATTCCGGGGAAAATGAAATAAATGGCCTTACGATACAGATATGCAGGTTTTCGGATAAGGAGGCAGATAAAGAAACCGAAGTGACAGATAAGATTTTTCTTCCGATTCACAAAAAGGCGGAATGCAGAGACTTTGCTAACGGGGAGGGCGCAAGCGCCGGGGTATCCCCAATATCAATGAAGGTGGATGTGACGGACGGACTGGGGCTGAGCAGTGAGGAGGCTTATGATCCATGGCATGTGTATTATGTTTCGATCAATTATAAGGACGGAACGGACTATGTTGTCCATGAGCATGAAATCGAAGGTATTCATTCCTGTGAGACGGAGATCGACAATGTCAGCTATACCTGTGGCAGCACAGACGGCAGGCTGGTATTTGTGTTCAACCGCCTGGTAGATATTGAGAATGTGGAATCTATCACGGTAAATGAGACGGTTTATATGCCGGAATAAGATTGTACTTAAAAAGAAACAATATTTTGCCCGGAAATTTTAAAATTCTTGTTGCATTATACGGCTTGGTCGTGTATAATAGCATTCGTACATGAGATTGGGCTATCGCCAAACGGTAAGGCAACGGACTCTGACTCCGTCATCTCAAGGTTCGAATCCTTGTAGCCCAGCGAAAATGACCCGGTGGATTTATTTCACCGGGTTTTTTAGTGCCCGGAAATACAGTGCATGTGCGGGATGGAAAAGGTGTATCCCTGCTTGAAGGGATGGAAGTGAAAATTTAGGCTGGATCGAATTAATAGAGATGAATGGAAAAAGGGTTAAGTACTTAATTGTATTTAGCGTAAATGGTGTGTATAATAATTATCAAAGGGGAAATGTCATTACAGTGACTTTGCCGCATTTGACAGCATTGCTTTTATCATTGTTAAAGCCGTCTGGGTAAAGGTAGGAAAAGAGGGTATATCATGTGTAGATTAATTATGTTGCAAACAAATTTTCAGACTGAGGTTGCAGTGGCGGATGTCAAGAAGGTTTATATAGAGAATATTATAAAGAGCGCTGAAAAATGTAATAAGATTGATGCCATTGTGTTGTTTGGGTCTTCACTTGAAGATAGGTGTAAAGATAAATCGGATATAGATATTGCAGTAATCAGCAAGTATACGGTCAGCCGTTTGTGCCAATCTAAATCTTTCCGGGATTTTACGGATAGTATGTATAGCATAGATATGGATCAAAATTATGATATATTGTATTTTAAATCTCTGGATGAAATAGTAAAAAGGGGAAAAAAAGCAGCAATTTGCAACGAACTGCTACAAAAGGGAAAGGTAATCTACAGGATAAAGGGAGATAAAAATGCAGCCAACTTTATTAGCGATAGCAAAAGCTGATTTAAAAACTGCGAAACATCTGGTTGGAAGTTCGGACAAATTCCAGAAACACCAGGCGGCTTATTTTACGCAACAGGCAGTGGAGAAGACAATAAAATATGTAATATCCCAAAAAGTGGGAAGTCAGCCATGGGGACATGATGTAAGTAAATTAATCGTGATAGCCAAGAAGGAGGGGATTGAGATTCCGGAGGAGATTATAAAAAATGCAGCATTGTATACTTCGTGGGAAGTAGTCACAAGATATTATCCTGCTGCAGTAATACGGAGAGATTCTATTTCTAAAGCAATTAGGACAATAGAACAGTGGCAGAAAAGTCTTAGATGAATTTTTAGCTGATAGGTCAATTTCCAACAAAGACAAGCACAAAGGCAGTTTATGGAATGCGTTGAACGTTGTAGGAAATATCCGCAGTGGCAGATGCCTGTCCTGCGGATATTTTTACGTGAGAGAAAACGATGCAGTAAATGCATATAGTCAAATGTGCTTAGTTATTAGATTCATATTCTTCTAACCACTGGATATATTCCTGCTCCATTGCTTCAACGGCGGGGAAATATTCATCGTTCAGAAACTGTGTAAATTCCGTCTCGTCAATTTCGCCGACAACATATTTTACTTCATATTCTTCCCGTTTTGTGACCAGGTCAGGATTATCAGTTGTAAAAGTGGTATACATGGAGGCCTTGACGGCGGGGACTCTTATGACGGTGGTGTGTTCTTTCATAGCATTATAGTCCTTATAAAATTTGTCAATGCGCTCCTGAGAGGTTGCGTTTTCAATGAAAGGGGCAGTCCCATCCTTGGCATAAGCGAAGGTTAAATAGCTGCTGGTCACCTTGGCAGCATTTGCAGACTGTTCAGCCGTCTGATCGATCTGCCGGGATTCAAAATCATAAGAATTATAATATTCTTCAGTGCCAACCCCCAGAAGCTGGAAGCCTTCATCGGACATGGCGTAATCAATGAGCTTTAAACATTGATCTACATCCGCATCGGCAGAGATCATCCACATTCCCCAAAAGGAAGGAGTGACATAACAGACACTTTCTCCCCCCGGCTGTTTGAGAGGACCAATATAGGTATACTTTTCACAGGCATCGGGATCCTTTGAGAGATAAGTCAGCACGCCGTTCTGATGATCAAGAACAATGCCGGCTTTCCCGGAAAAGAGTTTTTCCTGATCCGTGCCGCGTTCATTGGTAATAAATTCCGGATCTATAACTCCGTCAGCATATAATTCTCTGATATAGGTCAGGTAAGGCATGTAACCGCTCTTCTTTTGCGTGATCTTATAATTTCCGTCGGAGTCCCTGTTTTCGGAAAGTCCGAAGGTTGCCTGGAAGGCTGTCAGGGCCAGTCCCTTTGGAAATGAAAATGCATAGGTATCATTTTTCCCGTTTCCGTCCGGATCATCGTAGGTGAAAGCATGGCAGATGTCTTTGAATTCCTCTAATGTGGAAGGCAGGCTGAGACCGAGGTTATCAAGCCATTCCTGGTTGATAATGATGCCCCAGTAGTTATCCACATTGGGCTTAGGGATTGCGTGGAGCTTTCCGGTATTTGTGGAGCGTACGGCTTCCCAGCATTCATCGGAGACAGTGGCCATAATGTTAGGATAATTTTCTATTTTGTCGTCGAGCTCTGCAAGAAGTCCATCCTTTGCCCAGGACTCATAGTAGCTGTCTGCAGCATGCCAGTTATAGATAATATCCGGCAATGTTTCGGATGCCATGGTAATCTGCAGCTTCTCATCATAATTGTTAATAGGCGGCGCATTATACTCAATTGTAACCCCAACCTTTTCCCCGAGAATCTTTAAAAGAGGATTGTCTTCGATTACCACATCAGGATTCACACGATTGAAAATTGTAATGACCGGTAGCTCGTCACTATCACTTTTACTCGCGGAGTTCCCGCATCCGATAAGGGTTGGTATCATGACCGCACACATACAGATGGCGGCGGTAATTCGTTTCCCGTGTTTTTGATTGTTTTTCATTTTCATAGCTTTTTACTCTCCTTCTGCACAATGGCTTTGATGGCTCTATTATCCCCAGGGCTGACATGGCTGTAAATACAAATAATGGTATGGGCTAACACGGATACTGCGCTTTATATGCAGTGTTATCTCGATGCATTAGTGTTACTGGAAAAGGTTTCTCTATACTGTCCTGGGGTGATGCCCTCCCTGCTTTTGAATATCTTGATGAAATAATGGGAGTAACTAAAGCCTGTGCTGTGAGCGATTTCTTCTATATTAAGCTTTGTGGAAAGCAAGAGATCTTTTGCAATGGCAATTTTTTTCTGGTTGACATATTCGTTAAAGTTTTGTCCGGTTTTTTCTTTGATCAGCCTTGCTAAATAATTTCTGTTCAGATTAAACTGATAAGAAATTTGATTCAGGTTAAAGTCTTCATCCATGAGATGGGAGTCAACATACTCCATGATGGACTGATCAATCAGGCTTTCGGCCTTTTCGTTTTTCTGAGCTATTTTGTCAGACAAATAGCAGATAAATTCCATCAGAAAATTTTTAATTTCATCCTTTGACGCCCGTTCCGGCAATGTTGTCAGGGAGGTGGTATTTATGGATATGGGCAGAGAGGACATTCGTTTAAGAATTGCATTCTGCATTTGATAGACTGCGTTTGTAATCTGATTATCCGAAAAAATAGCGTCATTGTCCAAAACATATGCAATAAACTTTTCCATATATAATATGCAGCCGTCCTGATTACCTACCAGCAGGTTGTTGATCAATTGCTTTTCCACTTCAGCAGGATAGGTGAAGCTCACTCGTTTGTCGGTTAACTCTTTATAATGGAGGATATGGCTTTTCATATATAATTTGTTGTTCTGGATCTCTTCACACTCCTTATATGCCAGAGGAAGCTGGCTCACGCTTGTTTTTTGAAGACTGAGAGCCAGACAGGCTTCTTTCGGATAGGCGCGATCTATGCCTGTCAGTATGCGGTGGAGAAAAGCATTTTCGTCAATCTGTTTTTGGTCATAATTACATATCAGAGCAATGCGGCTGCCGGTTATAGATATGGGAAATGCTTTGATATTAAAGCTGGTTTTTACTTCTTCTGCTACGGACAGGGCAGAGCGGGAGAAATCATTCAGATTGTGCAGGCTGTCAATGACAATTACCTGCAAAAGCGGCTCTGGAAATATATCCTCAAAAATCTGAAGGTCATTTGGGGAATCTGCATTTAAATAGGAATCCATTAATAATTCTTTCAAATGCTTTTCGTTCAGCTCCAGGGCTGCTTTTTGAAGAGGACGCATCATAAAGCGCAAAAGGATATATACCATGGAGGTGATGATTAGTACAACAAGAAAGATCAGCCAAAGAATGACATAAGTATTAAATATTTTCGGGATTTTGATTTCATAGGGCATCTGTATGTAAAATTGCCAATTTAAGTTTTCAGACCATGTCCCTGCCCACATGATTCCCTTGCGTCCCAGAATCAGGTTGAGAGGGGACGGTTCTGGAAAGCGCTTTTCTAATTGCGTTATTTCTTCCCCGATGGCAGAGCGGTTTAATGCAGCGAGTACAATGCCGTCATCACTGCAGATATACAATTCGATTCCATTATTTTGCCCATTGCTTAAAATGTCTGTATACAGCTTGTCCAGATTAACCTGGATACAGAGCGAAAAACCGGTATGGTTAGAGTAATGCAGTAACGGAACGATTAGGGTATAGCACAGAATGCTGTCTTCTGTTGCCGAAAACTGAACCAGATGGGGAGCAACGGATGTAATATGACGTGATGAGGAGACTGCATCATGGATCATGGGATCCAGAAAGTCTTCTGCCAGATAGCTGCATCCCTTGTCGGCATCCAGAAAGCGGTTTTCGTCCCGGGAATAGAGGTAGACGGCTGTGATATAAGGGCTTCCAAGCTTGATATTGCGCAGGCGGCTATATACCTCACGGGCACTTGTACTGTTTTTATAACGCTGTGAGGCAAGTGTAGCCAATTCATCGTCATAGATAGCCATTTTGTCAATTTGTTCCCATATTTGTGTGATAGCGAATTCAAAACCGTTGGTGGTCTGAACTGCAATACTGGTGCTTGCAGTCTGCAATTGCTGATAGGATGTGGAATTCATGATCGACATGATCAGAAGGATCCCAATGGTTACAAGAACGGAGATCAGCACAGACAGGATGATTACAAAATCTTTCTTTACCTTTTTAATATTCATATCTAAACGCCCCCTCCTAAGCCTTCTTATCTTTTTTATTATATAAAGATAGAGATTTGGATAGCAATAACATTTTTTTACAGGGATAACACAAATCAACAGCGGCCCGTACATGCTATGTAAAAGCATTATTTCTATTTACGATAAGATAATCAGGATTACATAATAAATTCTGTACTGTGATTATGCGTCACAAGAAATGTCGAGAACCAGAAAGGAAATAATGCTATGAATGCTAAAAGTAAGTTTCGAGATGGGTGGGAATATGTAAAGAAGAAAAGAAATTTTTACATTATGCTAATACCGGCAGTGCTGTATTTCTTGGTGTTCCACTATGCTCCCATGTATGGAATCCTGATTGCGTTTAAGGACTTCAGCTTTAAAAAAGGGATTTTGGGAAGTGACTGGATAGGCTTGGATAATTTTATCTATATGTTCAGGCTTGAAAATTTTTATATGGTTTTCAAAAATTCCCTGACACTTAGTGTTTTGCGAATTGTTTTTACATTTCCGATTCCGATTATCCTGGCATTGTTTCTGAATGATATTAAGAATGCAAGGTATCAGAAGACGCTGCAGACGCTGTTCTATTTGCCGCATTTTGTGTCGTGGGTGGTGATCGGCGGAATCCTTGTGAATTTTTTATCTCCGGTAGACGGAGTTTTGAACAACCTCATTACTATGTTTGGCGGGGAACCTGTTTATTTTCTGGCGGAGAATAAGTATTTTTATCCTATCATCATTTTGAGCAGCATCTGGAAGGAATCAGGTTGGGGAACCATTATTTATCTTGCGGCAATTACAGGAATCTCTTCGGAGCTTTATGAGGCGGCCCGGATAGACGGGGCAAATAAATTCCAATGTATGCGCTACATTACATTTCCCGGAATACGTTCAACAGTGGTGACTATGCTGATACTGCGCCTTGGGAGTGTCATGAATAATGGATTTGAACAAATATTTGTATTGCAGAATGCAAGGAATCTTGCAGTAGCGGAAGTGTTTGAGACCTATACCTACCGGCTGGGCCTGCTCAGCGGACGATATTCTTTTGCTACAACGGTGGGACTGTTTACGGCGGTGATTAATATCATTTTATTGCTGGGTAGTAATTGCATATCCAAAAAGCTTGGGGAGGAAGGACTATTTTGACTTTCATTCTCCATAAGGCAGGTTTTATTAAACAAATTCAGAAAGGATGAAGAAAAATGTTTCTGCGGTCAATAAAAAAAGGAAAAGCGCCGGGGTCTTATAGAAAGTCTTTGGTTGATATTATTTATCAGATATTTATTTATATTTTGCTGACGGTGTTTGCGCTGATCTGTTTGTACCCATTGCTATATGTGTTTATTTATTCCGTAACTCCTTATGCGGAATATATTGAGAATCCTATGAAGATGATTCCGAGTACTCTGGATCTTTCCGCCTATAAAAAGCTGCTGAGCTTTCCGTTAATATATTCGGGCTACCGTATCACATTAATCATCACCTGCATAGGAACGCTGTTAAATATTATGTTACTGTGTCTTACGGCATATCCGCTGACAAAACATGATATAAAAGGAAGAAATATTATTCTGGGGGGAATTACTTTTACCATGTTCTTTAACGGCGGTATGATTCCCAATTTTTACCTGATTCAAAACCTTAATCTGTATGATTCAATCTGGGCATTGATTCTTCCAGGCTGTCTGGGGGCTTATAATCTTATTTTGAT
>ERZ808051.1898-NODE-1898-length-12158-cov-25.794636_pt1 | contig 12158 bp, 12 predicted proteins | sample MGYA00380199_ERZ808051 | MGnify/ENA primary metagenome ERZ808051 (study PRJEB31490, sample SAMN06133391) | mouse gut metagenome | isolation source: J11 | host: mice | place: China: Chengdu | collected 2015-05 ...
ACAAGGAGATTTTCCGCAGCAATCCTGACGGATTGCAAGGGAAATCGACGCGGTATGACGGGAAAAAGGCCGTTCAGGCAGCGTTCAGCGGTTGTGAATACAGGTTCTAATGGAAAGGCAATCAAATTCATTGGTAAAGGGGGAATTGGAATCGCCAGTCAAAAGAGCAGGACCCAGGGGATGGAGGATAATTTCAAGCGCGCTGTCATGGAGCTGCTGGTTTTGACCCTGCTGAACCGGGAGGATCTGCCCGCTGTCCAGATTATGCAGCGGATAGAAGAGGAAACCGGTCATGCCATCGGTCTGGTGTCCCCATATATGCTGTTTTACCGGCTGATAGAAGACGGCTGCATTCTGGAGGCCTATAAAAAAATCGCGCCGGATGGCCGGAGACGCCAGTATTATCAGATGACAGAGGAAGGAAAACGGTATCTGGAAGAGTTGACCGCCCTCTACCGCCGGCTGACCGGCGGCGTGGAATTGCTGATGGAAGGAGGGGAGGAGACAAATGGAACATAATGCGGCTCAGAGGTATCTGAATCAGGTGAGCCGTTTTCTCGTCTGCGCGGGAGGGGACCGGAAGCGGCTTCTTGGGCGGTGCAGAGAGCTGGCGGATTCCTTTCAACAGGAAAACCCTGACGCGGAGTATGACGGATTTGTGTCCGCTTTTGGAAAACCGGCGGACTGCGCCGCGGAGCTGCTTTCCACGCTGGATGCGTCTGCAATAGAATCGGCCCAAAAGAAACGCCGCTGGCTTCATCGAATTGAAATTGCTGTACTCGGTGTGGGGATTCTTGCGTTGATTTTAACCGCGGTGTTTTGGTACAATAAATACCAGTATCAGCGTGAATTTGATGATGAGTTCATTTGGGTGGTAGGTCCTGCGTCTGAAATGACTGAGGAAGATTTTTATGCTGCCATAGGGCAGAAGCCTTAAATTCATATGGAGGGAAATTATGAAACGTTTTTTTGCTTGGATGATGCTGTTTGCTGTAAGTTTGTCGGTGGAACAGAATCGGCCTCTTCTCCCGTGGCGGAGAAGAGGCCGTTGCTGTTTGCAAAAAGGCGGGCCTTTCGGCCCGCCTTTTTTGTTTCGCGCTTCGCGCGGTCATCCTGCGTAAGTGCCGCCGAATCCTAGCTCAGCGGTCATCCTGCGTGAATACTGCCGAATCTTAGCCCAGCAGCTGCAGCACGCCCTGAGGCACCGCATTGGCCTGGGCCAGCATCGCCTGAGCGGACTGGACCAGAATGTTGTTCTTGGTGTAGGACATCATTTCCTCAGCGATGTCGGTGTCGCGGATGGTGGACTCGGCATCCTGGATGTTCTCCGCCATGACGCTCAGGTTGTTGGCGGTGTGCTCCAGACGGTTCTGGACAGCGCCCAGGTCGCCGCGGACGCCGGAGACGTAGTTGATGGCGTCCTTAATGACCTGAACGGCCTCCTGCGCGCCCTCCTGGTTGCCGATGTTGATATCAGCAATGGACTTGCCGCCCTTGGTGCCCATGGCGTCGGTGTGCATGTCGCCGATGGACACGCTCATCTGGTTGAAGGAGTCGGAGGTGTCGCCGATCTGGAGAGTCAGGCCGCTGGCGGTCTTGACATCCCGCAGGCTCTTGGCGTCCACGGTGGAGATCTTGATATAGCTGGCGATCTTCTCCCGGGTGGTCATATCGGTGCTGTCCTTGGCCTCGGAGAGCTGCTGAAGGGTGGTGTTGCCCTTGCCGTCGTGGCCCACGGAGAAGATTCCGTTGTTGTTCTTGGCAACGGTGGTCAGACGGGTGGCAGCAACCTGAGCGTCCACGTTGTTGGGCTCGAAGTCAGTCAGGTCAATGACGTTCTCGGCGCTCTTGAACTTGCTGTCCTTGCCCACAGCGATGGTATAGGTGGTGTCGCCCAGGGTGATGGTGGTGCCGTCCTTCTGGAAATACTCGCTGAGGTCGATGGTGGTGTTAGCCACACGGTTGTCTCCGCCGTCGGTGCCCAGCTGGATGTTCTGGGTAGCGCCGTTGATGGTACCGGTGACAGTGGCCTCCTTGCCCAGCTTGGCAACCGTCTTGCCGTTGCCAAAGGCGTCCTGGAAGTCGGCCTCACTGGGCTTGAGGGTCTCGCCGCTCAGGTCAACGGTGAAAATCGCATTGCCGCCGCCAACGGCCAGATCCAGCTTGCCGTTGGTAACAGTGGCAGTCAGATCAACGGTCTGACCATCAGCGGTCATCTGCCAAGCGCCCGCACCGTTATTGGCATTCTTGTTGTAGGCGACAGACACATTGCCGGAAGCCAGGCCGTCCAGTCCGGCATTCTCCAGCGCGGTCTTCAGTTCATCGGCGTCAACCTCGATGTCCGTCTCGCCACTCTTCCCGCTGTTGATGGTCAGGCCGGTGCCAATAGACTGCCCCGCCAGAGCGGTTGTGTCGGCAGCGGCAGTATCAACCTTGAAGTTCAGCTTGCCGAAATCACCGAAATCGACCACATGGTCGCCCACCGCCAGGGCGGCGTCAGTGAGGGTAGCACCACTGGCATCATCGGCAATCTTGGTGTTGCCGATATACAGGCCAGCCTTACCGTTGTCGTCGACTTTGACAGAAACATCGCCGGTCAGGCCGTCGGCCTTAGCCTTGGCAACAATTTCAGCGACATCAAGCTCGTCTTGACCAGCAGTAGCACCGCCATTAGTTACGGTGAGGTTAGTGATAGCAGGAGTGGGACCCGTGATGGCCGCAGCCGTCTTGCCGGCAGCCTCGGCATAGGTCTCCACGATGATTTTGTTGGGGGCTTCTGCACCGGTGTTGTCCTTGCCGGGCAGACGGACCTCGATATCATCCGCAGCCTTCTGAGAGGAGGAAGTGGTGAAGGTCACGTCCTTGGGAGGATTGAAGGCAACAGACTCGGTGGCCTTGAAGTTCAGGATGTTGTCCTGGGCGGTGATCTTGAAGGTAACGGTATTGCCGTTATCATCGGTAAGGTCGACTTCCGCGCCGTTGAACAGCTCGGCAATCTGGTCGGAGCTCATGCCTTCCTTCACGGAAACAGCGGTCAGGTCCTTGCCGCCGATGTTCAGGACAAAGTTGTTGTCGTCCTTGAGGACGTTCAGGTTATCCAGCTTCACAGAGAAGGAAGCGGGGGTGGCCTTCTCAGCGTCGGCCTCCACAATGGTCTTGTCGGAATCCACGGCGGGCTGGCCCTTGTTCAGCTCGGGGGGAATCAGGCCGAGAATATCGGAAGCGTCAACAGACTCGTATTTCGCGCCGGTGATCTTGCCGTCCTGCATGGAGCCGTCCAGGAGGTTGATGCCGTTGAAGTTGGCGGAATCAGCGATACGGTTGATTTCGGTCTTCAGAGCGTCGACTTCCTTCTGGAGGTTCAGGCGGTCCACGGGATCGTCATAGGTGCCGTTGGCGGACTGGGTGGCCAGGTAGTCCATGCGGTTGAGCATGTCCTGAATTTCCTGCATGGCGCCCTCAGCGGTCTTCACCAGGGAGATGCCGTCCTTGACGTTTTTGCTGGCGGCATTCAGGCCGGTGATCTGAGCCCGCATCTTCTCGGAAATAGCCAGTCCTGCGGCGTCGTCGCCGGCGCGGTTGATCTTATAGCCGGAGGACAGCTTTTCCAGGTTCTTAGCCAGGGCAGAGGTATTGGTGTTGTAGTTGCGGTAGGCATTCATTGCCAAAATATTGTGCTGAATACGCATAATTCAAACTCCTTTTAAATTATCCAGACAAATCCTTTCGTCTGGCCGCAAGGTTTCGCGCCGCCCGGTCCGGTCATTACGGCCGTTTCTGCCCGGCCCGGAGGGACGCCCGACAATATTTCATCCGGCCCGCGCCGGCCGGCTGAAATCTTTTTGGTTTCCGCCGCACTCTGTGCGGCGGCTTCCTTCTATGGGAAGTTTTTGCGTTTCCGCCTCCCAGGGCGGCTCCCTTCTATAGGGAGTTTTTGCGTTTCCGCCTCCCAAGGGCGGCTTCCTTCTATAGGAGGTTTTTGCGTTTCCGACGCACTCTGTGCGGCGGCTCTTTTTTGGTTTCCGCCATGCTCCGCATGGCGGCGCTCTTCTATTGAGGCCTGTTTGGCATCAGGGCCTGTTTAGAAGCGGCCCCGCTTTCCCTGTTCCTGCACGCTGTCCGCCTCCTGCGGACTGCTTACAACAGGTTTATCGTCACAATATTTTGAAAATTAAGAGTCTCCCGCGGAAATTTTTCCACGGGAGACTTTTTGCACCACATTTTGTGTCTCTTTGGGTCCCCTCCGGTCTAGCCGGACAGGCTCCGTGTAAACTCGCCGTCCACCAGAAAGCGGATTTCCTCCACGCTCTCCAGAGAGCCCAGGGAATTTTCCAGAGCCTCCAGGGCGGTGCGGACGGCGGACTCTCCGATTTCCTCCAGCAGGGCCGAGGAGAGATTCACATAGCAGATGTCCTCCTCCTGCCAGACGGATTTCACCTGAAAGCCCTCCGGCAGAGCGGAGGTCAGCTCCCTGTTTTCCGGGCCCCGCTCCAGAGCCTGGGCCACGGCGGAGACCTGGGTGTCCCCCTCGTAGAGGTCCAGCACCCGTTCCTCCGGCGTCAGGCGGCCCCCGGCGTCCAGGAAATACAGCGCCGCCGTCACGGTGCTGATGACGTCCTCCTCGGGGAAAAGGAGCATTTCACGGGCGGACAGCAGGGGCTGTTCCCGATAGGCCAGTTCCCGGCCCCGGACGGTGATTTCCACGGAGAGAATTTCGGGAATCTGAGTCAGGGTCATGACCACGGCGCAGTCCGCCAGGGTCAGGGCCACGCCGGAGAGGCTTCCGTATGCGGCGGAGAGGTCCACCAGGGCCCGGCTCCCCTCCAGCTTCAGGGAGAGGAGGGCGGTTCCGGCGGGGATGGGGCTTTTCAGGGTCTCGTCAAAGGGGCCCTTCAGAAGCTCCGTCAGCAGCGCTTCGGCCAGGGCCCGGGGGTCGGCGGACTCGGCCTCGGTGAAATAGACGGTTTCCGTCTGGAACACGCCGCCGCCGGCGGCAAAGGAGAGGTCGGCCTCCCGGTAGTAGAGGAAATAGGGGTCCTCTTCCCGCTCCCCGCACCCCGCCGGCAGGGCCAGCAGGCACAGCAGAGCCAGACACAGGGCGGTTTTTCTCATCATGCTCCCCCTCCCTCCAGCCGGGGCCAGCGGACCGTGAACAGCGCGCCGCCGCCGGGCCGGTTGGCGGCCTCCACAGCGCCGCCCCGGCGCTTCACCGTGTCGCTGACAATGGCAAGGCCCAGACCGGTGCCGCCGGCGGCCCGGGACCGGGCCTTGTCCACCCGGTAAAAGCGCTCGAAAATCCGGGGCAGGTCCGCCTCGGGAATGCCGCCGCCGTTGTCCGCCACCGTCAGCACCACGTCCTCCCGCTCCGAAAACAGGGAGACCTGGACGGAGCCCCCACTGCCGCAGTACTTCACGGCGTTGTCCGTCAGGTTGTAAATCACCTGGTGAATTTCGTCCCGGGTGCCCAGAACCGCGCAGTCCCCGGACGCGCTGTAGGTGAGGTCCACATTTTTCTCCTGGGCCACCAGGTTCATCATGCGCATGACCTGTTCCAGCACCGGCAGCACCTCCACCGCCGCCGGGGGCTCCAGCACGCCGCTGTCCAGCCGGGTCAGGCGAAGCAGGTCTTCGGTGATGCGTGAGAGGCGCTCCGCCTCCCGGCCGATGTCGGAGACAAATTCCCGGGTGGTGTCCAGGTCGATGCAGCCGGTCTGGATAATGGAGTCCGACAGCAGCCGGATGGCCGCCAGAGGGGTTTTCAGCTCGTGGGACGCGTCGGAGACGAAGCGGCGGCGGGCGGCCTCCGTGGTCTGGAGGCGGTCCGTCAGGCTGTTGAACTCCCGGCCAATCCGGGCAATTTCGTCCCGGCCCGGGATGTCCGCCCGGTGGCTGTAGGAGCCCTCGCGGACCTTCTGAATGGCGGTGAGCAGCAATCCGATTTTCCGGGTCAGCGCCTTGGAGAGAATCAGACTCAGGGCCAGCACCAGCACCCCCGCCACGGCGGACAGCCGCAGCAGATTTTCCTGGAGCCCCGAGAGCAGGGCCGCCTGGTCGGTGTCGTACTCATAGGCGTACACCGCCCCGATGATTTGATTCTGATACAGCACCGGCGAGGACGCCCGGCTCCGGAACGCCGCCCCCCGGTAAGTACAGCTGGAGGCGTCCTCCCCCATCAGGGCCTGAACAATCTCCGTATACAGGGCATAGGAGCCCACGGCGCTGTCGGTCTCCCGGGTATCGTAGAGAACCCGGCCGGCGCTGTCCGTCACCAGAATGCGGGAGAGGCCCGTCTCCTCCACCACGCTCATGGCGTCGGCCACATTCTCCTCCGTCAGGACGCTGAGGCCCGACAGGGAATTGACCATGACGGAGACGCTGTTCTGGAGGTTGACGGTCTTGGAGTGAAAGACCAGGTCCTCGGACACCAGCAGCGGATAGGTATTCAGCAGCAGCAGAACCCCCAGCAGCACCAGGATATAGCTCAGGCCGATGCGGAACTGGAGACTGTGCACCAGCAGACGTTTACTCTTTGAAATAGTACCCCACCCCCCACTTGGTGCAGATGTGCTCGGGCTCCGCCGGGTTCCGCTCCAGCTTCTCCCGCAGGCGGCGGATGTGCACGTCCACCGTTCTGTAGTCCCCGGTGTAGCTGTAGCCCCAGACCACATTCATGAGATTCTCCCGGCTGTACACCCGCCGGGGATTGCGCATCAGGAGCTCAATCAGGTCGTATTCCTTGGCGGTGAGGTCGATGGTCAGCCCGTCCCGGATGGCCACCCGCTCCTCGGTGTTCAGGGAGAGGTCCCCCGCCGTCAGAATGCTGTTCCGGCTCCGCTGGACCCCGGCGGCCCGCCGCAGCAGGGCCCGGACCCGGGCCTTCAGCTCCAGGATGTTGAAGGGCTTGGTCAGGTAGTCGTCGGCGCCGCACTCAAAGCCCATGAGCTTGTCGGCGTCCTCGCTTTTGGCGGTCAGCATGATGATGGGCACATTGGAAAACTCCCGGATGCGCATACAGGCCTCCAGCCCGTCCACCTCCGGCATCATCAAATCCAGAATGATCATATCCAGCTTGTTTTCCCGGGCCAGCTCCACCGCCGCCGCGCCGTCATAGGCGCACTCCACCTGATAGCCTTCGTTCTCCAGGTTGAACTTGATGCCCTTCACCAGTGTCCTCTCGTCATCCACCACTAAAATTCTCATTCCTCGTCCTTTCTTCTTCCTTCCGGCGCTTCCGTTTCGCCGCCCGCCGCCACCAGTCCCTCCAGCGCCTCCAGCTTTGCCGGCCCGATGCCTGACACCTCCGTCAGGGCCTCCACCGTGGGGAAGGGCCCGTTGTCCTCCCGGTAGGCGACAATCCGCCGGGCCAGCTCCGGGCCGATTCCGGGCAGGGCCGTCAGTTCCTCCTCCGAAGCCGCGTTCAGATCCAGAGGCGGCGGAGCCGGAGGATGGAGCTCCTCCGGGGCGGCGGGGCGCTCCGTCTCCAGATAAGCGGGCTGGGCGGCCTCCCTCCGGTCATGGAAAAAGAGACCCAGCAGCAGGCAGAGGAACAGCGCCGTGATGCCCAGCAGAATAAATTCCGCTTTTATGGCAGATTTCCGCACATCCACAGTTGCGCTCCTCCGTTTTTTTTGGTATACTGTGTTAAATCTGAACCTTTCCTGTAAGGGAGCCCCCGGAGGGCCTTCCCTTCGATGATACAGTCCGACCAATAGTATACCATAAATTTGAGGAGATGGACATGAAAACAAACAGTTTTTCCCGGTTTTTCTCAATTTTTTTATTGCTGCTTCTGCTGGTGAATCTGCTGGCGGTCCCCGCCTCGGCGGCTGTGCCGGACCCGGACATACAGGCCAAGGCCGCCCTGCTGGTGGACCAGAAGACCGGCGCGGTGGTCTACGCAAAAAACGAACACCAGGAGCTCTATCCCGCCAGCCTCACCAAGATTATGACCGCCCTGCTGGTGCTGGAGGCTGTCGACCGGGGAACGCTGAAGCTGGACCAGCCCATTACCGCCACGGCCTCCGCCATGACCACCCTGGCCGCCGACGGCAGCACCGCCGGCATCCAGGTGGGCGAGGTGCTGACGGTGGAACAGCTGCTGTACTGCATGCTGGTGGTTTCCGCCAACGAGGCCTGCACCATTCTGGCGGAGCAGGTCTCCGGCTCCGTGGGGGCCTTTGTGGACGCCATGAACGCCAAGGCGGAGGAGCTGGGCTGTGAGCACACCCATTTCGTGAACCCCCACGGCCTTCACGACGACCAGCATTACACGTCCGCCTGGGACCTGTACCTGATTACCAGGGCCGCCATGGAGTACCCGGAATTCATGACCGTCTGCGACACCACCTCCACCACCATTCCCGCCACCAACCTGTCCCCGGAGCGCATTCTGTATAACACCAACTATCTGATCTGCGGCTACCGCTCCCGGGGCTACCTCAACGGCGAGGCCCACGGCGTGAAAACCGGAAGCACCTCCCTGGCGGGCCACTGTCTGGTGTCCACCGCCCGGAGAGCCAGCCTCAGCTTTGTCAGCGTGATTCTGGGTGCGGACCGGACCCTTCTGGAGGACGGAACCACCTGGTGGACCTACAGCTTCGGAGAGACCAACCGCCTGTTCGACTGGGCCTTTGAGAACTTTACCTACCGCACCATCCTGAAGGAAAACGATGTGGCGGGGGAGGCCCCCGTCTCCCTCTCCCGTCAGGACCACGTGACCCTCCACACCGATCAGCCGGTGGAGATTCTGGTGCCCCAGGAGCTGAACGTGGAGGACCTGGAGAAAACCATCACCCTGCGCTCCGACCCGGTGGAGGCCCCCATTGCCGCCGGCGACGTGCTGGGAACCCTCTCCGTCAGCCTGGACGGGAAGGAATACGCCTCCGTGGACCTGCTGGCCTTCACGGATGTGGAGGCGTCCCGCCTCCGGGTCCTCTGGCGGGACATCCAAAACTTCCTGGGCACCACCCAGGCCAAGGTGGGCGGCGCTGTGCTGGGAGCGCTGGCGGCCCTCTACCTCCTCTGGAAGCTGGTATTCAGCCGGCGGCGCTACCGCTACGGACGCAGCGTGGGCCGGACCCGCAGCGGCTACCGGGGCCGGCGGCGCTGACCCTTCCCGATTCTCTGCCGGACAGATAAAAAAACGGAGGCGTCTGCCTCCGTTTTTTTGTCAGGTTACAGGGTAACCGCCAGCTCCTCCAGAGGCCTGCGGTCCCCGTGGAGCCGGGCGGGGTGCGCGCCCTCCGCCGGATAGCCCAGGGGCAGCAGGGCGATGGGGCAGGTGCCCGCCATCTCCGGGAAGGCGGCCAGCAGCTTTTCCGGCTCGAACATGCCCACGTAGGTGGTGCCCAGCCCCAGGTCCGCCGCCTGGAGCATCATCTGTGTAACGGCAATGGCGGCGTCAATCTCCCCGTGGTCCTTGCCGTCGGTCTCCCGCTTCCAGGAAGCGGAAGGGTCATAGCCCACCGCCAGCATCACCGGCGGATGGAAGTGGGCGGCGGTGCAGGCGTCGGCCTTCTCCAGAGCCTGGGGGCTCCGGAGCACAAAGATTCTCTGGGGCTGGTTGTTGTGGGCGGTGGGGGCGTTCCGGCCCGCCTCCAGAATCAGGGCCAGCTTCTCCGGCTCCACGGGACGGGAGTCGAATTTGCGGAGGGAATAGCGCGCGGCGGCCAGTTCGGCAAAATCCATGGGAATCAATCCTCGTTTCTTTCAGAATAAGCCCATTGTACCACAGCCCTCCCGCCGCCGCAAGCCCCCGAGACGCAGTCCGCTCCCCTCCCGTCAGAGACCGGCCAGATTCTCCCGGGCGTCCGGGCTGTTCGCGAAGACCGCCCCCACGGTCTGGCAGCTCTCCAGCTCCGGGCAGCTGCCGCAGGTGGCCGCGCCTCTTTTCAGCGCACACTGCCGGACGGCGCACAGGTGTTCGCAGAATACCGTCTTGACTCCATCCGCACGGCAGCCCCGGCAGTTGATGTGCTCAGGCAGAATAGGGGCCTGATTGAGCTCCGCCCACAGCTTCGCGGTTTTCTCCCGCAGCGCCTGGTCGTCATGGATAGTGGCAAGGTACGCGTCGCAGGTCTCGCAGTTCAGCCCGCAGTACGCAATCATATCTTTCATATCAGAATATTCCCTCCTGAATCCCGGCCCGTCCCATCAATGGAGAAAATCCCCGAAGCATGAAATACTCCGGGGATTTTTTCTGTCGAATGATACAGACAGGCGTCGAATTACTTCCTGCTCTCGGCCACAGCCACAGCCACAGCCACGGTAGCGCCTACCATGGGGTTGTTGCCCATGCCCAGGAAGCCCATCATCTCCACGTGAGCGGGGACGGAGCTGGAGCCGGCGAACTGGGCGTCGGAGTGCATCCGGCCCATGGTGTCGGTCATGCCATAGCTGGCGGGGCCGGCGGCCATGTTGTCGGGATGCAAAGTGCGGCCGGTGCCGCCGCCGGAGGCCACAGAGAAGTATTTCTTGCCCTGCTCCACACACTCCTTCTTATAGGTGCCGGCCACGGGATGCTGGAACCGGGTGGGGTTGGTGGAGTTGCCGGTGATGGACACATCCACGCCCTCCAGGTGCATGATGGCCACGCCCTCCCGGACGTCATCCGCGCCGTAGCAGCGGACATTGGCCCGCTCGCCCTCGCTGTAGCGGGTCTCCTTGACCACCTTCACCTCGCCGGTGCCGTAGTCAAACTGGGTCTGCACATAGGTGAAGCCGTTGATCCGGCTGATGATCTGAGCGGCGTCCTTGCCCAGGCCGTTGAGGATCACCCGCAGGGGCTCCTTCCGGGCCTTGTTGGCGTTGCGGACGATGCCGATGGCGCCCTCGGCGGCGGCGAAGGACTCGTGTCCCGCCAGGAAGGCAAAGCATTTGGTCTCGTCCCGCAGCAGCATGGCGCCCAGGTTTCCGTGGCCCAGGCCCACCTTGCGGTCGTCGGCTACGGAGCCGGAGATGCAGAAGGCCTGGAGACCCTCGCCGATGGCCTCGGCGGCCTCGGCAGCGGTGGCGACGTTCTTCTTCAGAGCGATGGCCGCGCCCACACAGTAGGCCCAGCAGGCATTCTCAAAGCAGATGGGCTGGATACCCTTGACGATGTCATAGGGGTCGAAGCCGGCGGCCTGGCAGATCTCCCGGCACTCCTCCACGCTCTTGATTCCGTACTGAGACAGGACGGAATTGATTTTCTCGATTCTTCTCTCGTAGCTTTCAAACAGAGCCATTGTCAATTCCTCCTTTTCTTATTCGTGACGGGGGTCAACGTACTTGGCGGCCCCCTCAAACTGGCCGTAGCAGCCCTTGGCCTTTTCCAGGGCCTCATTGGCGTCGGTGCCTTTTTTAATGGCGTCCATCATTTTGCCCAGGTTCACAAACTCATAACCGATGATTTCGTCGTCCTTGTTCAAAGCGATGCGGGTGACATAGCCCTCGGCCATTTCCAGGTAACGGGGGCCCTTGGCCTTGGTGCCGAACATGGTGCCCACCTGGCTGCGCAGGCCCTTGCCCAGATCCTCCAGGGACGCGCCGATGGGCAGGCCGCCCTCGGAGAACGCGGTCTGCGTCCGGCCATAGACAATCTGAAGGAACAGCTCCCGCATGGCGGTGTTGATGGCGTCGCACACCAGGTCGGTGTTCAGAGCCTCCAGCAGGGTCTTGCCGATGAGGATCTCGCTGGCCATGGCGGCGGAGTGGGTCATGCCGGAGCAGCCCAGGGTCTCTACCAGAGCCTCTTCAATGATGCCGTCCTTGACGTTCAGGGTCAGCTTGCAGGCGCCCTGCTGGGGTGCGCACCAGCCCACGCCGTGAGTGAGGCCGGAAATATCCTTGATTTCCTTGGCCTGGACCCACTTGCCCTCCTCGGGTATGGGGGCGGGACCATGGTACGCGCCCTTGGCGACGGGGCACATGTTCTGCACTTCGGTGGAATAGATCATAGTCGTCCAATCCTTTCCTGTTTGTATTCGTTCGAAGGGCTTGCGTGAGGCCCTCCGGGGCTTTCGAACGGCCTTATTATATCGGTAAACGATTACCTTGTCAAGCGGACAGTCCTCTCTGTCAGAATTTTTATGCTTCTCTCAAAAAATAGGAACCCCCCGGCAAAGCCGGGGGTTCTTCATAGACGGGCAAAGCCCTATGTTACCAGCGAGCGCGTCCCG
>ERZ808051.1899-NODE-1899-length-12157-cov-4.519454_pt1 | contig 12157 bp, 11 predicted proteins | sample MGYA00380199_ERZ808051 | MGnify/ENA primary metagenome ERZ808051 (study PRJEB31490, sample SAMN06133391) | mouse gut metagenome | isolation source: J11 | host: mice | place: China: Chengdu | collected 2015-05 ...
CTGTTGGGAAATAAAATCATTCTGGCGCATATTCTGGTAAAGACGGTTGATGAGTTTAAGGGAATGAACCCGAAAGATGTGGTATCCTATATTGAGAAAGGATGTGAGCGATTTGTGTAATCTTTCACAGGGAATTAGGGATAACACTTTAGTAGATGTTATAATGACCATGTATGAGAATAATTTTACGCTTGAACAGATAGCTGTTGCGACAAAAAAAGTGTAAAGGAAGTTAGTGCTATTATCAAAAAGCGGGAGCCTGTGCTGGTATAACCATAGTAAAGCAGTGAATTTGTTTTTAATTAGAGAAAACAATTCGCTGCTTTTTCTGTTTTCGGGAAAGACAGTCATAACAGATTGTCTTTTTATGGGGAGTGGTCTTGTTTCCAGAAGTTTACTATTTTTGAGGCATCAAAATTACCTCTCCTTAGCCTGAATTGTGAAAAGTAACGAAACTTTCTACTAATAAAGCATTAGCAGACTATAAGGTTGTATTCTATACCAGAACGCTTTATAATAGTAATTAGATACGGAGGTGCAGCCAATGAATGTAATAAAAAAAGAAGAAAACTATACAATAGAAGATATTTATGCATTGCCAGAGGGAGAGCGCGCGGAATTGCTAGATGGACGGATTTATTATATGGCTCCGCCAAATACGAAGCATCAGAGATTAGTAAATTATATTAGTACAGAGATTAATTTATACATCCGTAATAACAATGGTTCATGTGAAGTCTTTCCTGCCCCTTTTGCTGTATTTCTGAATAAAAATGAAGCGAATTATGTGGAACCAGATATTTCAGTAATCTGTGATACATCAAAGTTAGATGACAAAGGTTGTCACGGTGCGCCTGATTGGATCATAGAGATTGTATCCCCAAGCAGCAAACAGATGGATTATTATAAAAAACTATTCAAGTATCGTACCGCAGGTGTCAGAGAGTACTGGGTAGTTGATCCGGACAGGAGCATTGTAACAGTTTACAATTTTAAAGCTGATACCATGATAGAATATCCGTTTGGCGAAGGGATTTCTGTAGGAATATTTGAAGGATTCTCGGTAAAAATTCAGTAGAATATCAAACATCTTATTGCACTTACGGCCAACAGTTATTGTACCACCACAATCACCGCTAAAAAGTATCACGGGGTATATCCTCCAAATGAGAACTTTTTAGCGGTGATTTTTTCAGTTATAATCAGCGGATACGGTCTGGCCTTTTATCTGTTCCAGCAAAGCAAAATATTTGCTCTGGTATTTGTCAACTTCCGCCTGCTTCTCGGATTTTAACTGCTGTATCTCAAGTTGGTGTTGTTTTTCAACCTCCAGTATCGCTTTATCAAGGGCGATTTGTGACTGCTCTTTTAAACGGGCGAGAGAATCTGCCTCATGCTGTTTTAAGAGAGAGATGGCCTTATCATGCTCATCCTGCTGACGCTGTATCTGATGTTCAAGATCGGATTGGCAAGCGCAGGCTTTTTCATATGCCGCCTTTAACTGGTTACGCTCTTCACGGAGTGCTGCGGATCGATCAGCAGCTTCTTTCATGCTTTCGGCCTTCAGCTTCAGATCATTGCAGGAATCGGTCAGGGCCTTGTTAAGGCTGTCTTTATCAGCGAGCATGGACTGCATGTCGTCCATTTTAGAGTTGTACTCATCTTTTAAGTCGCTGATCACAAGATTCAATCGGGCGTTTTCATCCGCATGCGACCTGGCTCTTGCCGTGGCATCCTCTTTCAGGTGCTTTGCCGCAGCCAGGCTTTCCTGCAGATCCTGGATTGTCGCATCCTTAGATCTCATTAAGGCATCGAATTCTGTGCGCACAGTTTCCGTGATATTCTGATTATCTTCCAGGCTCCCCATGAACATACGGGTAAGAGCGGTGACATATTTCTCGAATTGTTCAATATCCGTCTTCTTTTCAGTCAGTATGGCTTTGCCGGATTGGAACTCAAATGCTTCAATAAGCTTTGCAAGTGTTTCCTGCTGGTTTCCGCCGATCGTGTTTGAGATTTCTTTGAACTTTTCTGCTGTTTTATCATCAATCCGAAATGATTTTGGTTTCAATTCCTTTCCATCTGCCATAGTATGATCTCCTTTTATGTAATACACTACAATATATTTTATGTATTACATTATATAATACATACCGAAAAATGTCAATATTTAAAATATATGTAATACACTACAATGTAATACATATGTATTTCATGAAAAACAATCAGAATATGGAAAAATATACAAAAGATTATCTGAAATCAGGCTGTTTATTTGTTCTATATATGCAGGCGGGCAGCGATAAAAAAGTGTAGTAATTTTTGTAAAAAGATGGTAGGATGTAAGTAATAAATTTGATTGGAGGACGAGCAATGGCTGGAAGACGGAAAAAACAGGAAAATATGACACGGGAAGAGCAGCTGGAGATCATCGAAAATGAGATTGCAGAATATAAGGAAAACCTGAAAGCGCTGAAAGAAAAAAGAAAAGAAATCCTGAGCCGGATCGAAGATGTGCAAAAGGATAGGTTATATAAGGCAGCCATGGAATCTGGATTAAGTATTGAAGAGATTCTGGAGATGCTTTCCCAAAAAGAAGACCAGGAATAAGAAATGCTTTTTTAAGCACCTGAGCCGTTACAGGAATGAAATCCTGCAGCGGCTTCCATCATTTATGGGGAGTAAAATGGACTGGTGATAATAACTAAAAAAATATAAATTATAAAATAATTATTGACACTTTTGCTAAAGTAAGGTATGATAGGTTTGTGCAAACGGTTGCACATATATTTTTTAGATATTTATGCAAACGGTTGCATTAAGGAGGAAAAAATGGGAGTGACGATAAAAGATATCGCAAAACAGGTCGGGGTATCCCCCTCTACGGTTTCCAGGGTGATCAATGGGAACCAGCTGATCTCCGAGGAGACGAGAAACAGAATACAAAAAGCCATGGCGGAACTGAACTATCATCCGAACAGCAGGGCGAGAAACCTGGCAAATGGCAGGACCAATACGATCGCGCTTGCGATTGACGCGGATGATGAGAATACGTTTTCAAATAATTTTTTTAACCGGAGCGTTTACGCGATTGAGAAAGTGGTCCAGAATAAAGGCTATAACCTGCTGATCACGAACGATATGGATGCGGCCGGCTCCTCGATCAGCTCTTTGGTCTACGAAAAGAGAGTGGACGGCCTGATCCTGCCCTCATCAAGCGTCAGGGAAGGGCTGCTGGACCTGCTGGCCGCTGAGAACTGTCCGTATGTTGTGCTGGGGGAGCCTGCGATTTATTCGGATCTCCTGACCTGGGTGGATGTGGATAACGAAAAAGGGAGCAGGATGGCGGTGGCGCATCTGCAGCAGCAAGGGTATGGCAGGGTGGTTCTGGTGGTGGAAAATACGACTACAGTATTTTCCTGCAAGCGCCGGGATGGATATCTTAAGGCGCTGCAGAATCAACAGCCGCCGGAGGTGATAGAATGCGGTTCTGATTATACGCTGCTTAGAAGCAGGATACCAGAAGCGGTCAAGGAAGAAGGCGCAGACGCGTTCCTATGCTCCAATAATGTGATCGCGTACCATGTCATGAAGGCATTGAAAGAAAAGAAGCTCAGGATCCCGGAAGAGGTGGGGATCATCACATTCGATGATCATCCATTTGCGGCCTATATGGATCCGCCTTTAACAGCCGTCGATGTGGATACATACCAGCTGGGAAAGAGGGCAGCGGAACTTCTGATCGGAAAGATCCAGAAAGAGATCACGGACAAAAGGGCGGAGCTGATCGATACGGCGGTCATTTTCCGGGAGTCGTCAACAAAGGAAGGTGCGAAATGAAAATAGAAGCCATAAGACACACAGGGACTTATCCGGATCTGTATCTGAAAGACCGCAGAACATTGGTCATAACACTGCGCACTGCGAAAAGGGATTGTCATCTTTGCAAGATACATTTTTTTCCCCGTACAGATCCTGAGAAAATCTGCGGCGCCGAAATGAAATGTATCCTAAGAGACAGATTATTCGATTATTTCCGGACCGAGATACGGTTTTCGAAGGTGGCAAGATACCAGAAGTATTATTTCGAGCTGTCAGACGGCACAGCATCATGGTATCTCAATTCGTGGGGGGTCTATGAAACGGAACCCTCGGACGGGTATTTTGAATTTCTGTACGCAAACAGGACAGGGATCGTACAGGTGCCTGAATGGAGCAGGGGACAAGTTTTTTATCAGATATTCCCGGAGCGTTTCTGCAATGGAGATCCGGGGAATGATCCGGCGGATTGCGCGAAATGGGGCAGCGACCCGACCCGGGAGAACTATATGGGAGGGGACCTGAGGGGGATGATAAAAAAACTGAATCATATCATGGATCTGGGGGCAGAATGTATTTACCTCAATCCTGTGTTTGAGGCCGATTTCAACCACAAATACGCCACAACCGATTATTTTAAAGTGGATCCGATGTTCGGCACGAATGAAGAGCTCCGCGAACTGATCGCAAAAGCGCATGGAATGGGAATCCGGGTTGTTCTGGACGGCGTATTCAACCATACGGGGATCCATTTCAAACCGTTTGAGGATGTATTGGAGCACCAGGAACAATCCGAATACCGGGAATGGTTTTATATCACGGAGTATCCGGTCCGGATCTCGCACCATTGCTATGAGTGTGTGGGAGCTTATAAATATATGCCGAAATTAAATACGGCAAATCCGGAGGTCCGCCGGTTCATTCTGAGCGTCATGGAATACTGGATCCGGGAGTACCAGATTGACGGATGGCGCCTGGACGTGGCCGACGAGGTGGATGAAGGGGTCTGGACAGAGGCCAGGATGCTGCTCAAAGAAAAATATCCCCGCATATTGCTGCTGGGGGAAACATGGGGGGCGGGCCTGCGGCTGATGAACGGAGCACAGATGGATTGCATGATGAATTATATATTCCGGGATGCGGTCAGAGATTTTATCGGATATGAAAAGATTGACGCGGCGGAATTGGATCACCGGCTGCAGTCCATGCTTGCGAACTACCCGGAAGAGATGAACCAGGCCATGTTTTTACCGTTGGACAGCCATGATACGGAGCGGTTTTCATTCTTCTGCGGCGGAAATAAAAGAAAGCTCCTGCTGGGAGCGGCCCTCCAGATGTGCTTTGTGGGCTCGCCGTCCTTATACTATGGAGACGAAATCGGGCTGACAGGGGATAATGATCCGGACTGCAGAAAATGCATGGTCTGGGAATCGGAAGGGCAGGACAGGGAATTATTAGAATGGTATAAAAAGCTGATCGCTTTGAGAAAAAAAGAATCTTGTATAAAAACCGGTAAATTTACGGCAAATCTATGTGAAGGGAGGGTTTATGGTTTCATCCGGCATGACGGAAGGGGGGAAATATATGTGGTTTTGAATGCCGGAGAAGAAAGCAGGAAGGTGGAGGTACCGGTATTTTATAAAAAGAGCTATGTCAATATCATAGACCAACAGGTATATGCCGCTTCGGAACGCCCGGAAAAGGGATATCTGAATTCCGATATCCGGGATTACGGAGGGATACTAAAAGTAAATATGGAACCGTATCATGTAAAGATATTCAGGATGCAGTAAATGCGAAACACGCTGCAGGATATGGAGGTGTTATATGAAAAAGAGGAAAAAAATACCGACAATTATACTCACAACCACGCTTTGCTTGGCGGCGCTGGCTGGCTGTGGAAAATCGCCGGCAGTATCTGAATCCACTCCGGAGAGCGGAAGTTCAGCAAAAAGTGAAGAAGTTACGATCAACTTCTGGCATCATTACAGTGCGCAGTCAGCGGAAAATGAGACGCTGACCAATACACTGATCCCCAGGTTCGAGAGTGAGAACCCCGGAATAAAGGTAAACGCGGTCTCCCATGAGTGGGCGGACCTTCACGAAAAAATATTGATCAATGCAAAATCCGACCAGCTTCCTGACGTGGCCCGGCTGGACAGCGCATGGATCCCGGAATTTCAGAAAATGGAGATCCTTGTCCCGCTGAACCAGGACTTTGATGATTTCCAGAAGACGGCTGACGGCCTGCTGGAAAGCGCTATGAGTACGGCCCGGATCGGAGACGACAGCTACGGGCTGGCGCTCAATACAAACACGAAGATCCTGTTTTATAATGTCAAAGCCTTCAAGGACGCAGGCATTGAAGTGCCGGATTCCATGGAAGCCTTTGCGGAAGCATGCAAAAAACTATCCGGTACAAACGAAGCAGGCCAGCAGGTATGGGGATATGATGAACCCGCCCTTTCCGGCTGGAATCTGTGCCCGTTTATCTGGAGCAGCGGCGGCGAATTGACAGATCCGGATCAGACAAAAGCCACCGGATATATCAACAGTCCCGAAACCGTTGCTGCGATCGAGATGCTCTCCGAGTTATACAGCGGTAAAAACATTACCGGCTGGAACAGCGGCGATATCCCCATGACTGACGGCTTTGGAACCGGCAGGTACATGATGATCCTGGACGGCCCGTGGAAAGTAGCTGAAATGCAGGGCGCATACCCGGACTTCGAATATGGGACAGCCCCGCTTCCTGAGGGCAAGGCAGGCTCCTATTCGGTACTTGGCGGAGAAGATATCTCCATGTTCCATACGGCGAATCAAGAGGCCGCCTGGAAATTCATGCAGTTTATGACAGGAGAATATGCCCAGGAAGAAATGGCAAAATGCGGGCAGATCCCGGTCAATAAAGCTGCATTGGAAAGCGATACTGTAAAAAAAGCAGATTTTGCTCCCTTCATTGAACAGATCAAAACAGCAAAATCACGTCCAACCGTGGCCGCGTGGTCTGAGATCGACAGTGAACTGTCAACCGCGGTAACATCGGTCATGAACGGCAGCCAAAGTGCGCAGGAGGCCATGGACAGCCTTGCTGCCAAAATAGATGCCCTGTTAGAGGAACCCTAAAGAAACAGAGCATTGCGCAGTACTTATTATAATTTGTCACCAATTTCCGTGAGGAAATTGATGACCTGCGTGGCGCTCTAGCGCAATACCTATTATATAATCAATCCTTTTGTTAGTCAATGTATTATTTTTGAGATTTTTAGTGCATTTTTGAATTTTTGAAATGTATTTTTGAAACGAGAAATGCATTTTTGAAAAGGATTGGCAGGTTTTTCGTTCAGGAGGCAGATCTGTATCGGACAGGCGGAAATGGCGATAGATTTACATGCAGATTGTTTGAGAGGAAAGTAGGATGAATAGGAAAATAAGCAGTAAGATGCAGATCGGGGTGCTCCTTGTTCCGGGGCTGTTGATTTTTGGGATCTTTACCATATATCCAATTGCGAAATTGTTCGTGATGAGTTTCTTTAAGTGGGATTTTGGTTCTATTTTCGAGCAGCCGTTTATAGGGCTTCAAAATTACAGGGAGGTTTTGACAGACAAATACTTCCGGACCGCTTTTGTAAATTCCATCGTGTATACTTTAGTGACAGTCCCGGCGCAGATGATCCTGGGCCTGCTGATCGCAATGCTGGTAAACAGCATACACAAAATGCAGATCGGATTCAGGGTGGTCTATTATCTGCCGGTCATTACTTCCTGGGTGATCGCCTCTTTGGTGTTTAAGTATACCTTTAATACGGAGGGCCTTTTGAATTATTTTCTGACAAATGTGATCCGACTGACCGGCGAGAACATCCGCTGGCTGGACACGCGCTGGGGCGGCCTGTCTGTAGCTATGCTGCTGGGGACCTGGAAAGGCATCGGCTGGAATATGGTCGTTTTCCTTGCGGCGCTGCAGACCTGCCCCCAGGAGCTGTACGAAGTCGCGTCCATCGACGGCGCGGGGAGCATCCGGAAATTTTTCTCGGTCACACTTCCCTGCATCAGAGGAACGATCCTGTTTGCGCTGGTCATGCTTACCATCGGAGGATTTAATGTATTTACCTCCATAAAAATGATCACAAACGGCGATCCCGGCCATGAAACGGATACGGTGCTGACATGGATGTATTACAAGGCGTTCAGTACAGGAAAATTCGGGTATTCCGCAGCGCTGTCCTTTATCATTGCCGTCGTTTTGGCAATCCTGGCTGCCCTGCAGTTCCGTTTGATGAGAAACAAAGATCAGAATTAGGAGGCGGAGATATTGAAGCTGACAAAAAAGAAAATCGTACACGGACTTATTTATATGATCCTGATCGCCGGGATGCTGATCGTTGTTCTTCCTATGATCTATATGATCAGTACATCGCTCAAACCGAACGGGGCTTTATACGAATATCCGCCGAAGTTCTTCCCGGAATGGAAGGAGATCACGCTGGAAAATTATAAATACATACTGGAGCAGAGTAAATTCTACAGGAATTTTTTCAACAGTATCTTCGTATCTGTAATCACAGTCGTGATCGCTGCTTTTGTATCCGCGGCATTGGCGTTTTGTATTGCCAGGTTCCGTTTCCCGGGACGCAATTTTTTATTTACATTTATTATGCTCACCATGATCATTCCCGGGACGACTTTGATCGTTCCCCAGTATGAACTGGCAGTAAAGCTGGGCGCGATCAACAGCCTGCGGGGGCTGATCCCATTTTATGTGGCGTGGGTGATCCCCTATTCCACATTTATGATCAAAGGATTTGTAGAAAATCTGCCGAAAGAATTGGATGAAGCGATCTATATTGACGGAGGGAGCGTCTTTACGGTTTTTTTCCGGATCATTCTGCCGCTCACGAAGCCGGGCATCGCATCCATTTCCATCTTTAATTTTTTGACCGCATGGGAGGAATTTCCGTGGGCCAACACCGTGATCAATGACGATTTAAAACGTACGCTGCCGATCGCGATCTCGGGATTTTTCGGGCAGCACCAGTTTACTCAGTGGGGCTATGTTTTTGCGCTATCCGTATTCAGCCTGATCCCGATTCTGATCGTTTTTATCTCCTGCCAGAAATTTTTTGTGGCCGGATTAACGACGGGGGGCGTGAAAGGATAGTAGTGGAAAGACAGTGGAGAAAGGTACAGGCATTCAATGAAAATAGAAGGTTTTAAAACATAGAACAGGAAACGATCTTTCGTGAAAGGAACAGATATGAGTAGAAGAAAGCAATATACAAGAGCAATAGCCGGTTTTTTAAGTTTTGTAATGATCGTCTGCAGTGCGGTTTATCTGAACCCGTCAGAGTCACATGCAGAAAAATCTGATCATAATTATACAGAGGCAGAGATTCAGAAAACAGCCCGGGAAGTCCATGCATCGAGCAGCGGTGTCTTAGATGAAAATGACATCATATATATGGTTCTTACGGACCGGTTTTATGATGGGGACTCATCGAATAACGGTACGCTGGGAGTGGAATACAGGCCCGGAGAGCTAAAATACACGCAGGGCGGTGATTGGGTCGGACTGACACAAAAATTAAGCTACATTAAAGACCTGGGCGTGACTGCGATCTGGATCTCTCCGGTATCGAAAAATGAACTTTTAAGCAGAGACCAATCCGAATCCGGATATCATGGTTATTTTACAAAGGATTACGCCGCGGCAGATCCGCATTACGGGACAAAGCAGGAGCTGATCGACTTCGTAGATGCTGCCCATGAAATGGGATTGAAGGTGATCCTGGATGTAGTACCCAATCATACAGCAGATTATTTAGAACCGGGAGCGACTGCCTACAGCTCAGAAGATTATCAGCCGGCAGCCCCGTTTAATAATCCGGACTGGTACCACCATAACGGGGATATCACGGACTGGAATGATGAATGGCAGGTGCTGAACTGCGATCTGGGAGGCCTTGACGATATCAATACAGACCATCCGGATGCCAGGGCGGCGATAAAGGATGTATACAAAAAATGGGTCGAAGACACAGGCGCGGATGCGGTACGCGTGGATGCTGCCCGCTCTGTCGATAAGCAGTTCCTGGCGGAATTTGAGGCGGAGCTGGGTGTCCCTTCCTTTGGCGAGATCTTTGTGGGCGATGTGGATTACGTCAGCGAGTTCCAGGATTATGAATGGGGCGTATTGGACTTTCCGCTGTTCTTCCAGGCAAGGGAAGCTTTCGCGCATGACGCAAGTTTTTACAATGTAAAAAATATCTTGGACCAGGACTATAAATACAACGATGTCAATCATCTGGTCACGTTTATTGATAACCATGACCGTGACAGATTTCTCTGCCTGGCAGATGATAACTACCAGAAACTCCGGCTTGCTTTGACATTTCTGTTTACAGTCAGAGGGATCCCGGATGTTTACTACGGGACGGAGCAGGAATGCTACGGCGGCGGGGTGCCGACAGAGTGGGCGGGAATCGCCAACAAAGAAAATCGGGAGATGATGCCCGGATTTTCCCAGGACGGAAATATCTATCAGTATATCCAGCGCCTTACAGAGCTGCGGAAGGACTATGCCTGCCTGAGGTCCGGCACACAGAGAGAAATGTGGGTAGAAGACAAGGTATATGCATATTCAAGACGGGATGATGCCACAGGACAGGAGATCATAACGGTGATCAATAACGATGTACAGAATCTGACGAGGACAATTCCGCTTCGTGCGGAAAGCTCTTTAAGTGTCGGGACGGCTCTAACAAACCTGCTGAATACTTCCGATACGGCATCTGTTGCCGCAGGCGGTGTGACAGGGAAGCAGATCACCTTGACAATGCCGGCAAAAACAGCGTATGTATTTACAAGCGATGCGTCGGAGACCTATGCGGAGCCGGAGAAAACCGTAACTACGATCAGGGTGCATTATGACGTCGGGTTAGGAAATACCATGTACTTGCGCGGGGCACAGTATCCGCTGAATTGGGATTCCGGAAGGCAGATGTTAAATATCGCATCGGACGTCTGGATCTATGAGATTGAACGTTATGATAAGGGAGAGACATTTGAGTTTAAGCCGTTGATCAATGATACGAGATGGTCTTCCGGAGATAACTTTACCGGGGTAGGAGGAGATACAATCGATATTTATCCTACGTTTTGAGGCGGATAAAAACATTCCTGCCTGTGCAGATGACGATCAAATGACAATTGCGCATAAGGGGATTTTGAATGGAAATAGATGAATTTAGATTAGGGATTCCTCTGTTATATTGAGGGTTGGATGTATAGGCGGGAAGGTTTTTATTTATGGAGGGCTGTCGATTGACGGCCCCTTTACTATGGCTAAACCATTGGAGAGGTAGAAGCTATTATAAACAAGAGGGAGCCTGTGCTGGCATAACCACAGAAACATAAATAACACAAGCAGTATAGCAGTGAAGTTGCTTTAGCAGCTATTTTATCTCTATGATTTTCTTCCCATCCGTATAGACAAAGGAGCTTGCAAGGCGGCTGACAGACAGCCATCAGCTTGTAAGTGTGCGACTATGTGATGGAGGAGCTGCGGCTTGTGACAGACCGGAAGTTCCCGGCAAAAAGATAATTTCTTGACCGTTTCTTTCTGGAACTTCCTTTTGAACTGGTCTACACTCCGAAAGTACTGGACTTGAAGGAATTCCCCAAAATGCGTGATACAAAGGACTCTCCGATACTGGCAACGGCGATTATGGAGGTCATTGTCGTATTGGTGACGGGCGATAAAAATTTTCTGGTTCTGGACGTGGATATACCGGAGATTATGATAATGGCAGAATTTTTGGAATGATATTAAGAGCATGAAAGCAGAAAGTGTACAGAAAAAAATGCGCTGTCTGCTTTTTTGATAGAGAAGCTTTTTTTCCAAATGGGTCTGTTGAGACTAAAGATAAAGAATCTAAGCAATATATAAAAACGGCATTATTTAGAGAAATAAAAGAGGAGTTTGCTGATCGGATAAAAGTAAAAAGAATGATAGATTTAGGACAATTAAAAGTTGATGAAATAAATGTGGTGTTTTATATATTTTGTATTATAGAATGGGAAGGAGATTTTCCGAAATATATAATAGAAACAGGTGAATTAGATAGTCGAATAGAAATGTTTACTTTAGAAAATGCAAGAAAAGTAGTTAAGTATAAAAGTGCACATGAAATTCTTGATCGAATTGATAATATCGTCAATGGTATACAATAGATTTAGAATAAAAATTAAATTAAAAGTATGAATGCTTCTAGCGGTTTGTGACGTAGAAAAGGGTATAAAAAACAAACCTTCCGAAATTCTGTTTTTTACAGACAGA
>ERZ808051.1900-NODE-1900-length-12151-cov-3.955856_pt1 | contig 12151 bp, 10 predicted proteins | sample MGYA00380199_ERZ808051 | MGnify/ENA primary metagenome ERZ808051 (study PRJEB31490, sample SAMN06133391) | mouse gut metagenome | isolation source: J11 | host: mice | place: China: Chengdu | collected 2015-05 ...
TGCCAGCATCTCCAGCGTGCCTGCGTTTGCGCCCATATAGGCCCCTGTCATCAGCATGATATTCTCCGGCAGCTGGGGCACTACCTTTACCGTGAACGCCTCCAGATCCTCAATGCTCACTGTACCTGTCACCAGGAAAGTACCGCCCTCCCTGGACAGATTGGCGATATTCGTGGCTACGATTCTGTATGCTTCTTCCTCCGTTATCTGCTCGCTTCCCTCAAGCCTGCGCAATGCTTTGTCTATACCGCCCAAAGGCTTTTTGCGGCCTTTCTTCGGAATCGCCCCCAGCAGATAATAGCCGTACCGTTCTTTCAGCTCCCTCTCGCCGCGCATCTTATCACTGAACACATAGCCGATGGCATAGCAGAATACCAATACGAAAAATCCGCCCGCAAAACCGATGACCGCATACTTCGGAATGCCCAGCTTCTTCACTCCCTCAAGTTCTTTCGCGATTTCGTCTATCTGCTTCTGTACCTGCTCCGCCGTCCTCCCCTGGTCGTCTGTGGGCGCAGGCGCCTCCGGCTGAGCCTGTGCTTTCAGATCCTCCAGTATCTCTTTCTGCTCGTTCAGCCTCCCCTGTATCTCAGCCTTTTCCTTGGGGAAGATACCCTGATTGTACACCGCGGCGTAGCCTCCCGCCAAAACGCAGGCCAAAACCGCCACCAGCACAACAGACCTCCATCTGTACAAAATATGGAGCATCAAATCTTTCAGATCAATTTCCTCTTCATATCTCTGCCTGTTATCCATCGCCACCATCCTTTGCCAACTATTTTTGTCACTGTCAACTGCTACATGGCCCCGTCCCGTCCGAACACTACTTTCACGGTTTTCAGCAATATCCTGATATCCAGCCCCATGCTCCAATCCGTGATGTACTTTGTGTCCAACTTAACCACTTCTTCGAAATCCGTAATCTTGCTTCTGCCGCTGACCTGCCACAGCCCGGTAATCCCCGGCCTCACTGCAAGTCTGGCTCTGTGATGGGGTTCGTACCTCTCCCACTCGTCCACGGTGGGAGGCCTGGTGCCCACTAGACTCATATCCCCTTTGAGCACATTGAAAAACTGCGGAAACTCATCCAGACTCCAGTCCCTTATCAGATTCCCCAGACCTTTCTTCACGGTTCCGTCCGGCAGAACCTTACAGCCGATAATGCGGGGATCGCCCTCCATTTTGAACATCAGGCCGTCCCCCTTGATTTTCTCTATCAGTTCTTTCTTCCGTTCCTCCGCGTCCATGTACATGCTGCGGAACTTAAAGATCCGGAACCGCTTTCCGTTCATTCCCACGCGTTCCTGGGTAAAGAATACAGGACCCGGAGATGCGATAAAAATGGCCGGCGCCAAAATCATCAATAAAATACCCGTTATCGCACAGCCCACAATGCCTCCCGCGATGTCCATGCTCCTCTTGATAAACTGCTGCGTGGGCGTCGCGTAGCTGATGCTGGTAGTCAGAACCGTGTGGCCCCCCACATGCTCTACAAACTGCCGCATTCCGTTGCTGTCCTCTGTCCTGAATACGCTGACATGGGCTACCACTCCCATACCTGCCAGCTCCTCCACCAGCCGTCCCGGATAAGGCAGCTCTCTGGGCAGAACCACCAGGGCTTCATCCACCCAGCTGCGGCATACGGCATCCACCACATCGTCAGGGCCTGCCACCACAGGTATTCCCTGGATTTTTTTGCCTTTCATATTTTGATCCAGAATCGCAAATCCCGTTATCAAAAGACCATCCGAGCCATGTTCCATGATATCCGCCGCGCACTCTTTGGCCAGGTCAAAGTATGTCACAAGCAGAAGCGAACGCTGATCCGCCCCTGCCCTGTATCTGCGCAAAAAAGCTTTCCATATGAGCCTGACAAAATAGCTGATACAGACATACAAAATGCCCGTCAGATAAATAATAAACCTGGAATAGTCAGCACTGGTCTGGGTGGTGAACAAAGCGGCAATGACAACTGCCTCTACGAATAATGCCTGGCTGAGCGTAGCGCTGAACTCCTCATAGCGCCCCCGCTTCAACACGCCGCTGAAAGCGCCTGTCAACAGCAGCACTACCACTTCAGCCAGCAGGATGATCGCCCCAATCTCTCTGTACCCGATGTCCCGGTAAGGATTGGACGGGCCCATCCGCACTGCATAGGCAAGGAGAAAAGCTGCCTGCATACATATTATGTCCAGCAGTATAAAATCAAGGTGTTTCAGCCATCCTCCGGCCTTTTTTCTATACATGGCCGCAACGCCCCTCTCTCCCGTAAATCCAGACCCTCTACAATCCTGCATCCTGCGCCGTGAATGAGCTTTGCCATCTCCCTACGCCGGCAGTACTCACGGCGCAGGATGCGGAATCGTAAATTCTGCAATCTTTCACATCCTTTTCTTTAACGTCCGGGCTTTTCCAAATGGAAAAGCCCGGACAACCACATGTCAAAGGATTATCATTTTACTTCATTCTTTGATAGTTAAATTTACTGCAAATTTTGCCAGCGGGACATGTCCCGCTGATTAATCATGCATGATTAATCCCATGCATTTGCCCGCATGGACAGGGCTAAAATCTTATTAGTTGTTGCAGCGAGCCTTCTTAGCGCACAGAACAGCGCCAGCCAGGCAAAGAACTGCCATCATGCCAGCTACAGGCAGGGTCTCACCGGTCTTGGGAGACACAGGAGCTCCGTTGTTGGTGCTGGTGCTAGGTGTGGTCTGAGCAGTGCCGTTGTCGCCAGTGTAGGTAGGCGGGTTGTAAGAAGTTACAACCAGAGTATAGGGAGAGAATTTGGTAAGAGTTACGATACATTTTCCCTCAGCATTCGGCTTGCCCAAATTGATGTAATCATCAACTTCGCCCTTGTCATTTACATGAAGCAGAGCATAGTTCTTGTTAGGATCATTGAGCGCTGCAAGCCCGGAAAATACTACTTCTGCAGACTCCTTACCCTCGGGAAGCTCCAAGTAGTAAGTCTTAATAACGTTAGCAACTGTAAGCCAAGAACCCGGCAATATGCTTGACGGATTAGCTACAACCTTTTCTACAGCTGCAGCAACTTCTTCTTTTTCTTCCGCTGAAGGAGTAACCTCAATAACACCACCCGTAACAACCGGATCTTTCTTCGGACTCTCCGCTGCGCTGACTGCCATTCCAAATGTCATGGACAGAGCCAGCCCCAGAGCCAGCATTTTTGCAAATTTCTTCATTTTAATTGTCCTCCTTTCCTCTTCCATGTGGTTATATATCAAGCCTTTCGGCTTAATACCAAATTATAGTCTACTCTATCTTCTCATAGAAGATATCCAGTATCAGGCGGTACAGTGCATCCTCATCCACCATAAACTCCTCATACTTCTCCCCTTTGGTGACCTCGCCCTCCAGCATATGCATGCCGTCGCTTCCGAAGCTGTAACTCAGGATCTGTGTGGCAAGATATCCCACCTCATCCACACCGATATTCGTCACCATATATTTGCTCAGGGTTCCGTACAAAGATACCGGAAACGTGACATCTTTCTTGATGGCTTCCATGGCTTTGCCGGCATAGGCCATCAGGTACTGCTTCTGCCTTTCCAGCCGGCCCACGGCAGATTTTTCCTTATTGATATCCCTGTTGTGCAGGTAATAATAAGCGTTCATTCCCTCCAGATGCAGCTGATCTCCCTCCGTGATCCGGTAATCCCCGAAATCCAGAGTCTCAAGAGCCTGCAGGTCAATGCCCCCCACGGCATCGTTGATCAGTGGGATAGCCCCCATATTGATGGCACAGTAGCCGTGGATCGGCAGTCCGTAAAACAGATTCGACACAGCCTGTACACTGCGCTCGCAGCTGATCTCCGCGCCGTCTCCGTAGGCATGCTGGACAGCCAGCTGAGCCGTCATAGCTCCCCAGTAAATCCCGTTGCTGTCATAGGCGTCCACCTCTGTCATGGTATCTCTCGGAATGCCGATGACGGAAATCTCCTTGCTGCGGGGATTCAGCACCAGCAGAAAATTGGCGTCCGACTGACCGCCGTCTATCCCCTCTTCCGCTACTTTTACCTCGGTCATCTTGTCGATGCCCATGAAGAGGAAAGTCAGTATATCTTCATTATATCGGTAGTGAATTCCCTCGAACCGGAAGTCCCCCTCCTGCCAGTCTTCACCCTCTTCCATCTCCGCGCTGCCGCCCAGAGACACAGTTATATCGGACAACGTGGTAATCATCTTGCCGTTGTCCGCCATGCTGTAGAGGCTGTTCTTACCGGATATCTGCAGCAAAAGGAAAGAAATAGCAATGACGAATATCAGCACGATCACACCCAGCAGGAGATTGACCATAATGCGGCCTACTCTCGCCCCTTTTGTCATTGCCTTTCTTTTGGCTATCCTATTCCTCGCTGCCATTCAATAGCACCCCCTGTACAACGAAACGGTTATTCGGATTGGACACGCAGGTAGACAATGTCACGATACGGTCATCCGCCTCTACCTCTACATCCTCTCTCTGAACGCTTCCCATAACCCGGACATCCCTGATATCTTCTATATATTCCTCCATCACCCACTCCTCTTCAAACCAGTTATGGGCATAGAGAATATGCTCATCCGATGTCTCGTGGGCAGTAAATATCTCATAGACCAGCAATCCGTCCGGCGTGTACATATAGATATAGGGATGTTCTTTCATGTACTCGCTGTCCGAATATCTGTGAAGTCCGGCAAACATGGTGCCGTCTTTCATATTATGTCCGTAGATCACCGTGACGGGATCCGTAAAATCCTTGGCATTGTAATTCTCCGTATAGATACAGCCCGGATATCCTCTGGTGCCGTCCAGATTATAATCCAGATAGTAAGCATTGTCCGTATCATGCTGCAGCACCGGATAATCGACTTTCGTATCCGGAATATAAATCCAGGCGTAGATATCTTTGTTCACAGTCTCCTGCAGATTGTCGAAGTCCACCTGCTTTTCCGGAATCGTTATCCCCATGTCCTCCAGCTCTTTCGTCGGGCTCGACTCCTCCGGCTCTTCCGAGGACTCCACGGATTCCTCCGACGACGGCTCCGGTGTATCTTCCACGGGTGTCGTAGTCAATTCCGCAAGGCTTTCGTACTCTTTCTCCGCCTCTTCCTGTTTTGCTTTTCCTGCGCAGGCTACCACTGTACACGCAACTGCGGCTATGAGAAATGCCGTTCCCGCAATTCTCCAGACGCGCACATTGCTGCTGCCCGCATCCTTATCTATCTTCCTCATGTCCCAGCAGTCCCCCTTACTTCATCCATTCCTTTTCTATTGTGGTACTTATGCTATTTTATACTTAATATGGACATATTGCAACCCTTATTTCATTTTTACCATTATTTTAGTAATTTTGTATACCCCCCCCTATCTGCCCGAATATGTTTTGTTGTAAATTTCCGGTTATATCTGCTTTTTTAGACATTTTCGCCGCCATTTCTCAAAAAGAGGCCTGTGCAATCCGCGGCACAGACCTGTTTTCTCAATATTATCTCTCTCGGGAAGCGGACTCTTTTCAGCCCTCTCCGGCTTTCTCCACCCGGCTGATGGCGGCTTTCTCCATGGGAATGCGGCAATTCTTGTTGCTGCCAAACTCTACGATGACCATGTCATCTTTCATATCGATCACAACGCCGTAAAATCCCGATGTGGTCAGAACCACGTCCCCGATCTCCAGCGATGCCAGCATGGCTGCCACCCTCTTCTTCTCCTTGCTCTGGGGACGCATCATGAAGAACCATATCGCGCCGAACATTAAGGCGTACACTAAAATCATACTGATCAGGCCCATTCCTCCTGCTCCTGCCGGCATTTCGCCTTCCGTCAATAATATACCCATTTTTCCTCCATTCCGCCGCTGGCACACAGCCAGGCGTTCCTACACCTTGTCTAAATAAACATAATACACAAAAAATATGAATTGGTCAAGTAGCATTCCGAATTTTGTCACACATTCTGCTCTCCCGCCATTCCGTCAAGCTTTTGCTTCTTGTACGCCGCAAATCTCCCCTGATCCAGAGCGTCCCTTATCTCTTCCATCATTGTATTGTAGAAATACAGATTGTGCAGCACGCACAGACGCATGCCCAGCATTTCTTTGGCTTTCAGCAGATGGCGGATATAAGCCCTGGAATACCGCCGGCACGCAGGACAGCCGCAGCCCTCCTCAATGGGGCTGTCGTCCAGCTCATACCTGGCGTTGAACAGGTTGATCTTCCCATGATTCGTATACAGATGCCCGTGTCTGCCGTTTCGCGAGGGATATACGCAGTCAAAAAAGTCCACCCCCCGCTCCACGCCCTCTAAGATATTGGCCGGCGTCCCCACCCCCATCAGATAGGTAGGCTTGTCCTTGGGCAGATGCGGCACCACCCGATCTAAAATATCGTACATTTCCTCATGGGTCTCCCCCACGGCCAGACCGCCCACCGCATAGCCGTCCAGCTCCATCTCGGATATCCGCTTGGCGTGTTCTATGCGGATGTCCGAATACACCGCTCCCTGATTGATGCCGAACAGAAGCTGTTTCGGATTGATGGTGTCCTCCAGAGCGTTTAGCCGCGCCATCTCTTTCTTGCAGCGCCCCAGCCATCTGGCCGTGCGGTCCACGGAATCCTGCACATACTTTCTGTCCGCTTTGCTTGGCGCGCACTCGTCAAAGGCCATGGCGATGGTGGAGGCCAGATTGGACTGAATTTGCATACTCTCCTCAGGCCCCATGAAAATCTTCTTTCCGTCTACATGGGAGCGAAAATAAACCCCCTCCTCCCTGATCTTTCGAAGCCCCGCCAGGGAAAACACCTGAAATCCCCCCGAATCCGTAAGGATCGGCTTGTCCCAGGACATAAATCTGTGCAGCCCGCCCAGCTGTTTCACGACTTTGTCTCCCGGGCGCACGTGGAGATGGTAGGTATTGGAGAGCTCCACCTGGGTCCCGATCTGCTCTAAATCCGATGTGGCCACAGCCCCCTTGATGGCGGCAGCGGTTCCTACGTTCATGAATACCGGCGTCTGAATCACCCCGTGGACCGTGGCAAGCTCCGCCCGCTTTGCGTTTCCCTCCTGCGTCAATATCCGATACATTGATTTATCCTCCTGTCTTCATTTCTGCGGAAAGTTCCGGCTCTCCGCAGCGCCTTTCCAGGTGTGGGATCTGCCGTAAAAATCCACGATGCGGTCCAGCCGCGCTGTCATGTTCAGCAGCATGGCATCCAGCACCGTCAGCGCCGTCATACATTCCAGCACCACCACGGCCCTGGGCACAATGATGGGATCGTGCCGCCCTTTGATGTGAATCTCGATCTCCTCTCCGGATCGGTTCACCGTCCGCTGCCCCAGAAAGATGGACGGCGTGGGCTTCACATAAGCCCGCACCACCACGGTATCTCCGTCGCTGATACCGCCCAGAATGCCCCCCGCGTGATTGGTCATTTTGGTTACAGTTCCGTCTTCCATACGGAACGCGTCATTGTTCTCGCTGCCTTTTCTGGCAGCCACCTGATGTCCGTCGCCGATCTCCACGGCTTTCACCGCGCCGATGGACATGACGGCCTTTGCCAGGTTCGCGTCCAGCTTCTCGAAGACCGGGTCGCCGATTCCCGCAGGAAGCCCTTTCACCGTGCACTCCATGCAGCCTCCCACGGAATCCGTCTCTCTCTTGGCTTTCTCCAGATACGCAACCGCCGCCGCGTCCGCCTCCCGCTCCGGCATTGCCGTGGGCACACTCAGTGATACGGCTCTGTCGAATCTGCTCATATCCGCCTCTATGGGGCCGATGGAACGCGTATAAGCCCAAACCTGCACTCCCAGCTGTTCCAAAATCTTACAGGCCACGGCCCCTGCCGCCACCCGCCCCACGGTCTCCCTGCCGGAGGAGCGCCCGCCGCCCCGATAGTCCCGAAAGCCGTATTTCTCGTCGTATGTGTAGTCCGCGTGGCCCGGGCGGTAGCAGGAGGCTATCTCGCTGTAATCTCCGGAAATCTGGGAGGTGTTGCGTACCATGAGGGAAATCGGAGTCCCGGTGGTCCTGCCCTCCAACACGCCGGACAGAATTTCCACCGCGTCATCCTCCTTGCGCTTGGTGGTGACGCTGCTGACGCCCGGCTTTCGCCGGTCCAGATAGCGCTGAATATCGCTCTCCTCCAGCGAAAGCCCTGCCGGACAGCCGTCTATGACCACACCCAGCGCTTTTCCGTGGGATTCCCCCCAGGTGGTTATCTTAAATATCGTTCCGTAACCAGAACCAGCCATTTTTGCTCCTATCCTTTCTGTGAATCGTAACCAAAGACCCTCTCATGAAAAAAGGGCTGCCGCTTCCAGCAACCCAAAGTATTACAGTCTGTGGAATGTAATGCAGTTCGGCACGTCTACCTTGATAGGCGGTCCGTTCATGATCATCGTCCCCTTTTCCACATCCACATGGAAGAAAGTCATGTCGTTGGTCTCGTGGTTCAGGGATACGAGGAATTTATTGTTGGGGAAGAGGCTGGCGTCTTTGGGATACTCTCCGCCCACAGGCAGGTCGAAAATCTCGCGCAGATACCCTGTCTCTTCATTTATCTCGAACAGCACCACCGAATTGGCCCCGGCATTGCTGCTGAGCAGATATTTGTGGTCCTCCGAAAAAGTGAGAGCGCTGGCCGCGCTGAAGCTTCCCAGCTCCGTCTCGCAGGTGGTCACTGTCTGGAGCTTCTCAAAGACAGGCTGTCCTTTCTTTTCCTCGTAGGAGAACACGTCTATGGTGCATTTGAACTCGTTCACGATATAGATGAAACGCCCGTCTCTGGAGATCTTGATATGTCTGGGGTTAGCATCCAGCTCGCAGCGGATGATGTCCGCCAGCTGCACTTTGCCCAAAGTGGGATCGAAGCGGTACACGTTCACATGGTCCATCCCCTGGTCCGCCACCAGCAGATATTTATTGTCATGGGTCATGCGGGCACAGTTAATATGGGGTCTGGAATTGCGCTCCGCGATGATCCCCAGTCCTTTATGATAGATCTCGTCCGTAATATCGCCTACAGATCCGTCATCAGCCAGCTTCAGCACGGTCAGTTTTCCGTCGTGATAGCCAGCCACGAACAGGTAGCTGTCCGTATAATCCGTGGACAGATAACAGCCGCGCATGCCGTTGATGGACGCAAAGTTGATGAATTTCAGGCTGCCGTCCTCCAGAATCAGATATGCCTCCACGCCGAAATCCGTGATGGAATACAGATATTTCTCGTTGTGGGAGATGGTGACATAAGACGAATTGGTAATCTCCACCTTATCTTTCTCAATGAAACGACCTTTCTCCATATCCACATCATATATTTTGATTCCGTTTTTGTCTCCCTGGGTATAGGTAGAGACATATGCCACATACTTTTCGTTTTCCATGACAAAACCTCCGTTCCTCAATCCTTTTGTGTATTATACCACGATTATTTCCGCATTGAAATAGTTTTTACCAAAAAAACAGCGGTCAACCTCCATGGGGACCGCTGTCTATATTTATGACAGTTCACGGATCGCGTTCTTCTGTATCACGGTCAGCGCTAAGCTTCACAGTTCTCCCCGTTGTCTCTGTGGGGAAATTTGGGGTAGTCCTGCCAGGGAGGCGGGATCAGCCCCGATGAGCCCTCCTGGCCGCAGCCGCAGGGTTCCGGACCGTGGCAGGGCCTTTCTCTGTCACAGTCGCAGGGCTCAGGCCTCCTCTCACACCCGCAGGGCTCGGGTCTCCTCCTGCAGCAGTCTTCTCTCCTGTCGCCGCAGCCGCAGCCGTTCCCGCAGCAGCCCTCATTTCCCCAGCCGCCGCAGCAGCCCAGAAGCAGCAATAAAAAAATACAATTCATATCTTTCTCCATATGATATATTTATGGTATCATATGCAGATTCTGTCGGATGGTGCAAGTTCAATCCTCTCCCCAGTCACTTTGCCGCGTACACCGCCACGCTTCGGGGCGGCACCTGCCGCAGAAGAGCTTCCCTCTCCTCCCCCTCCTCTTGCCCGGCGTATTCCGGTTCCGTGCAGAAAGCAAGCTCCCACTCCATCCCCTTGGGAAGCTTCGGCAATGCCAGCCTCCGTCTCTCCCAATGCATATTTATGGCCAGGTACAGGAATGCACCGTCACAGTCCCTGTGGGACTGCGCATACTTTCCGCAGAGCATTATCCCGATATGCCTGTAATTTCCCCCTGTCTCAGGCCTCCATGCATACTGGCCATGATAGGACAGGTCGGGATAGCCGCAGGCGATATAGTCCATCAGGCGGAGCTCTTTCTCAGGCCGCAGAATGGGATTGCGCTGTCTAAACGCCACCAGCATCTTCCAGAATGCGTGGAGATCGGCATTGCGCTCGATGCCTCTCCAGTCCAGCCATGTCACTGCGTTGTCCTGACAATAGGGATTATTGTTCCCTTTCTGGGAGTTGGCGAATTCATCCCCCATGAAGATCAGCGGCGTGGATTGGGACAGCAGGAGCAGACACATAGCGTTCTTCATCTGCTTTAACCTCAGCTCCCTGACGCTGCGCCTGCGGGTCGCGCCCTCATCGCCGCAGTTCCAGCTGCAGTTGTAATCAGTCCCGTCCCTGTTTCCCTCCCGGTTATCCTCATTGTGCTTGTAGTCATAAGATACCATATCCGCCAGCGTAAAGCCGAAATAATTGCTCAGATAATGAATCCGGCCCGCCTTTGCCGGGATATGGCGCATATGGTACAGCGCGCTGCCCAGCATGTCTCCGTCGCCTTTCAGAAATCTGCGCATGTCATAATACCACGCGTCATTGTACTCGGCCAGGTGGGGACACTGAGGCTGCTCGTTCCTTTTATAGATATTTTCCGTGTCAAAGCCGTAGTACCACAGCTTCGTATTCACCAGAACGTCGTCCCTTGCCAGCATGTCCGCCGGCACATTCTCCCCCAGCAGATGGAAGCCGTCCACATGGTACTCCAGCACCCAGAAGCACAGTATGTCAAGAATCTCGCCGCACTTCATCTCCCTGGGAAAATAGAACTGCATCACCAGCTCCATCCGGTTCTCATGAAGCGTCTTCACCAGCTCTTTCAGCTCCCGGGACGTGTCCGGGGACGCGGCATAGGCAGCTTTGGGCGCATAATAATATCCCTTTTTGTATCCCCAGTAGTTCAGTTCCGCCCGGTCCTTATTCTCTTCTTCCGCCACGCCCGGAATCGCCGCCCAGGGCAGCTTCTGCAGACGCTCCTCTTTCAGGGGAATTTCCGTAAATTCATAAGCGGGCTGCAGCTCAAGAGTGGTGATGCCGATCTCTTTCAGATAAGGAATTTTTTCTCCGATCCCGGCGAAAGTGCCTCTGTGCTTTACACCGGAGGAGGCATGCTTCGTAAAGCCCCTCACATGCAGGCAGTAGCAAACCGCCTGATGGTACGGAATCCGCGGAGCGCGGTCCTCTCCCCAGTCAAACGCTTCCGTCAAAAAACCCGCTTTCATATCTTCCAGCCTGCGCTCTTTTCCATAGGGAATCCTTACGGGGAACACGCGTCCCCTGCTGTCCGGTATCAGCCGCTCCTCCTCATAGAACAGATAGGCGCAGGACTCCGTGTCAATATCCTCCACCGTCCTGCAATAGACATTGCCGATTCTGTCTTCCCCGGCAAAAGGGATCTTCTTCGACAATCTGCCGGACTGTCTGTCGTACAGCAGAACCCCGCAGGTCTCCGCCCTGGACACGAGGGAAAAACGAACTCCGCCGTCCTCGACGTGAGCTCCTAAAGGGTACGGCTGCTTATGCGAAATGTTTTTTGTCATCGTTTCCCCTCCATATTCCATATAAAATAAGTAGGTTAAGTATAGCACACTATCAGAACAATAGAAAGAGGGAAATGTAATTCCGTACATATTCTTATTGTGCTTGCGTTATGACGCCAAGTTAGGTATAATAGGCCTTACCAAGCATAGAGGAGGTTTTCCCATGGGAAAGAAAAATGACTATGAAGATGAAGAAATGACCGTCGAACTGGAACTGGACGATGGCTCCGTAGTAAATTGTGCCGTGATCACCATTCTCACAGTGGAGAGCAAGGATTATATCGTACTGCTCCCCATAGACGAGAACGGCGAAAACGAGGACGGCGAAGTGTGGTTCTACCGCTACAGCGAGAATCCTGACGACCCTGACGAGGA
>ERZ808051.1901-NODE-1901-length-12143-cov-5.202801_pt1 | contig 12143 bp, 9 predicted proteins | sample MGYA00380199_ERZ808051 | MGnify/ENA primary metagenome ERZ808051 (study PRJEB31490, sample SAMN06133391) | mouse gut metagenome | isolation source: J11 | host: mice | place: China: Chengdu | collected 2015-05 ...
TCCTGTCTGATAGTATTTTAGAACAATACTACCAGAATAGGAGACTAATTATAAGACGCCGATTATTTACCGCTTACAATAAAACAGGCGATATAATCCTTAAGAAATAATTCCAAAGGATAAATCACCTGTAACTTATAAAATCCACACCACACTGAAATAATACCATAGAAAACTTTTTATTACAATATTTCACAAAAAAGTCTTCAAGAAATTTATTTTTGCTCAAGCCTTTTTTTATAAGAGTACATTTTCTCGTCCTTAAATAGCATTATACATACGGCCTGCTTTTTTTCAACTTCTCCAAAAATCAATAAAATTGGTTCTTTACAATTAAATTTTTTATTTTTTGATATCTCTTTCATCTGTTCAATATCTGTATAGCTTGGATCAGGAGTTGATCCGGGATGTAAATGCCACTCACCTAAATAGTATTCATTCCGTTCTTTCCAATATTGTCGCAATAGATTTCTTAAACCCTTAACTCCTCTATAAAATCGAAGCCTGGCGGTTTTTGAATCTTCTGGAGGACCTGTAAATTCCGTAATAGTAGCATTTTGAAAAGCCGTATCATAATGCCCAATAATAATCCCCCCTGTTTCAACCTTCCTCCCATTTTCTGCAATAATTGATAATAATTTATGGTATGCGCAATCCTCTATAAAAATCTTTGATTGCAATTCTATATTTTCAAATTCTTTCATATCCAGTAAACAAACCATCCATCCCATATTTTTTCTGAAAAATGCAATTATATGTCCCATTCTTCCTTTTAACTATAAGTTGAACAAGCATTTCCACTGCTGATGTCGCCGCCAAATACATATCACAAGCAAGCGCTGGGAAAACTGGATTCCAACATCCGATACCCTCCCAAGGCAATCCGTCTTTTAACATTTGCTCTTTGTCTCGTTTAGTAATATCTTCTATACGACTATCAAACATTGAACTACTAAAATTTTTTCCTTTATGGTATGAAAAATACGTTCTTTCCGCTTTATATCCTACAGATACTGAAAGGAAGATTTTTTCTGACTTGATTTGCGATAGCAGATTTATTACCGAGTCCTTGGCAGTGCAGTCGATAATGACATCATATGAATTTAAAAGGTTCAAATTAGTTCCAGATAAATACTCTGTGACTGCTTTTACTCGCACGTGAGCATTTATATCCTCTAAATGTTTCTGTAATTCCCCTGTTTTGGAATGATTCAGACTCTTGATGGACAAAGTATGCCTTGCGAGATTTCCTACGGACAAAGTATCTCCATCAATAAGCAAAATCCTCCAAACGCCTGAACGAACCAACAATTCCGCAATTACTGATCCCAAAGAACCAGCTCCTATTATTGCATAACTTTTTTTCATTACCTCTCTATCAAATAATCCTCTATTCAAAATCTGTCTCTGATTCCAGTTTTCAGAAAAACACCAGTCTATTAGCTGGTCATTTTTTAGGAAATTTAGAGAATCCCTATAATGCCATCCAGACTTATTTGCCCGAAATCCCTTTTGCGTTTTGTTATGATGCGAAAGAATAGGAAGCATCCAAGCCCACCAATGATAATTCTCAGGCTCTCCTCCAAACTGTCTCGGAATAGGAAATCCAATTAAAAATATATGCTGCTTACCATCCCTCAGCTTGTCAAAAAGGCGTATGATATCTATATCCCATAATAGATTATTGTTTTTAAGCACCTCCTTTAATTCTACAATGGTATTCGGGGCCTGCCATCTGTTAACTACTGGCATCTGGTTCAACATGAGCCAAATCCCTTCATGCAAATTTTTGTCATCTTTTTCGACATATCCTCCCCACGCATTTTGATTACACAAATTTCCTTTTTCATCCCAAAATGAGTCAACAAAATACTGGTCATTTCCTTGGTAATACATCTTGAATATGCCCGATTTTGCCCCTGCGTCTTCCCATTGCATAATAGAAACACAATCTTCATTGAAAATTATTCGTGTTCTTTTTACTTCATTTACATCTGGTAATTCAAAATTATCATTTTCCGAAACCAAATTATCATTTTCTGCCTTATCTATCCACTCCAAAAGCCGTTTGATATTCCACCTTATTCTCTTCGATGCCTCGATCGGTTCGCTGTTTATATCAGCCACAGACTCCAGCGAATCCTTAAGGCAAACATCACCTTCTCTCCATAATCCGTTTTTTGAAATCAGCCCATTATTTGATTGGTGATAGAATGTGTCTGTAATTCCGCCAACCACAGAAGGAAATACTCTTACTTTCCCATATGGAAAAATGTCCTGGGCCGTTATGTACCACATACTCTCCTTTGGAATATTTTTCCCTCCAAAGCCATGATGTACATTGATACTGAAATACCATACTGAGTCATCTTCATCCCATTCCAGATCCGTTATTAGTTCCACTTGATTAAATTCATCAATACAGCGTCTGCCTTCCAGTAACATTTCAGATGGTTTTTTCAAGCAAATCTGCCTCCTGTCAAATTAATACTCGGCTCCTCTCTTTTTGTAAATACTGTTTCCTGTTTTTTAGATGCCTCTGGGAATTTATTTCCAAACAGCTTTCTCCATAAATCTGCACTTTCCTGAACCGTTTCTGCCTCATATGCACTTCTTGCTATAACGGCAGCTTCACATACTGTTTCATAAAATGCATCATAGTCCTCTTCTGATAACCTGCCAAATACGTCATGTTCTGGCACCCCTCGGTCATTCAACACTGGTTTCTGAGGATAATCAGAGACTATTTTTTCAAGTGTTAATACTACTCCCTCTGCAATGGATTTAATTCCATCTGGGCAGCAATCACCTACAAAATGTTCCAGCGGATAGCTTTTTGGATGCTTTATATCCGAAAATTTCTCTTTTCTCCACCATTTAATGCATTTTACAACATTTACATAATGACCATTGCAGCTCGCATTCTTTTCGTGAGTCCAACGGATCTGCTCAAGTGGATGTGTTTTATCCCAGAAATTTGCCTCCCTGTCCGGAATAAACAGTGGCTCCTTCTTCCAGCTTGCATTGTCATTTGCTGTCATAAACTCTGCAAATGCGGTTTTCCACGGATTATAACTACTTTTTTCAAGATCTGAAAGCCTTTCAGCCATTTCTTCCACATCATTATCCGAAAGAACTGCCAGATTCTCCAACAATCCCTGTTCAGCCAATGACGGAGCTGACGTTGGAACGACATCCAAATCTACATGCGTCATCTCAATCCCCCAAGAACGTCCCTGCTTTCTATATTTACCATCATAATATTTCTTTAAAAACGGCTCAAAGGCATCTAAAGCTTCGTCTGGAGTCACTTCTTCATTATCCAGTTTTGTTACTACTACAATATCCACATCTGACCGTTTCCTTTGTTTTGGCCTTACTGCGGTAGACCTTCTGTAACTTCCCTGCAGAAATGTCGTTATAATAATGTCTTTAAGATCATCATCCGCTATAAGCCTGTCCCGCAATGCAGTATGGGCCGTTTTCAGTTCATCAACCTGATTGTCCGTTAACCTAATGTTCCTCAAAAAATCATTGAAATATATCACCATTTTCTGTGCCATTATAATTCTCCTTCCTGTGGAAACGAAATTGTTGGATAGTATGTATTCTCATTTACATTAAACTCATAAATCTGTATTTTACCGTACATCAAAGATTGCATCCCTAAATAGAACATAAATGAACCAGGACCTGCGATAAATATACGCATTACCCCCTTCTTAAAATTTACAGGGCGTCTGCTTATCTCACTATTTATCTGCTTTGCAAGCTGCCATGCATGTGTTCCATTTTTTATAGCATCCGCTCCAAAATCCTCCAATAAAAAACTTTTATAAAGGCCAATTCTATATTTGCTGCCATCTATAAAGTCCTTAACATCCCCATTGATATCATGTGTAATGCTTATAGCCACTACCATATCATTTTCCTCATTGCATACTATTTCCTCTGATACTATGAACCTGCTATATTCTGATTCATTGTCATCATCTCTTTTCCAGTCTACACAACCATCCAGTGTCTTTTGCACAGGAACCACTTTTATTCTAGATTTTGGGTTGAGTATACGCCCAGCAGTAAACGAAACTGATAAGAGTGTCTCTAATGCCACATGGTACTCTATTTCATAATTGAGCCTATTAGCGACAAACTCTTCTATCGACTGAAAAATATTCTCCCAGGAATACCCCGGCCGTAATTCTCTAAGATTCAAAATGTTTGTCAAATCCAGTACATCGCAGGCCCAATCATCCACCCATTGTGTACCCTTGGAAAAACTTTTTATAGCTATCGACGCAACTTCCTTCTTATTGTAAAAAAACCCTTCTTTATTTAAATAGTATTTTATATTTTCAATATTTACCATATTTATGCCGCTTCGATTCCATGCACGCACCAAGTCACAATATGGAAGTATGTCTATACTTTCGTGCCACGGTCGCAGTCCATAATGAGAAAACTCACGGCTCAATATCTCTTTTAAGCTTTCTATACTTTCCTGCCCATCTTTTATACGGACTTGTCTTAATATAGCAATCAGTTCACTTTCATTCACAGACAATCTATCGCATAATTTCTTACGCAGTCTTCCCATCTCTGATTTCGCTGTTTTTCCTTTTTGCAGTTCGTTAAGGTCAAATACTTTATTATCATTACTAATCAGCTTATTTAAAATATCTCCAGACTGAATACGCCAGACCGAATACATCGTAAAACGGCTTCTGTAAAAATTCACCTTATCATTCTTATAAGCATTTACAACATTCTGTAGAAAAGAATTTGTTTTTGCATTTATAAATTCCGGATCTAATAAATTATCCATTGTAAATTCGTTTGACTGTTTTATATGGAACTTTACCTGAATATAATCCGTATCTATATATGTATCTCGAAAACGCTGTTCTTTTTCGTAGCACACAACAATATCATCAAATGATTTAACCTTTCCATATTCATAGCCAATTTTCCCTATATCTGACTCTCCAAACATTTGTATTGCGTATTTCCAAAACACCATTGCCTGATAAATATCTCCGAGTTCCCTCGCTGCTACAGGACTCCCCAATTATTACACCTTCTTTTAACATAATTATATTTACCCAACATCCGCCTTTTTCTTTATTTCTGCCACCAATTGGTAAACTGTTGTACATGGATACATTTGAGATGGAATGATTTTCCCTTCCCGTACACATTGTTCATACTTCTGTTTCGCTATTTTAAGTGCTTTTTCTTCATCTCCTGTTCGAAAGATCTTTTCATATACTGCCGTATCTGACTTTGAATATCTCTGTCCTGTGTTTCTTTCAAAAACTTTTTCAAACTCACTGCAGCATACCCAGGATTCCATAATAGTCGGCATTGTACCATAATAAGAATACATCCAAATTTCAAAACATGGATTTGACCACCCCACCCTTATGCCAAAAGATTCGGCTTCTCTGATTATCTCATCAAAGTCTTTCACCTCATCTCTGTCAAACACAATCCAGGGTAAGCGATATTGCGCGTCATACGCAGTCATTTCAAGACATTTATCAATCATTGTCCTCGTCTTAGTTTCCACTACCTTGATTACCAATTTCTTTTGTACTTCTTTCGGAAGTACTTTATGCAATCCCTGAAAATAACATCTTTCCGTGGCTTCTGTATCTGTAACGACCAGATAATATCCCAGTTCCGGAATCTTAATAGGGCGACGCTGTTCCCTTGATTTACGATTTCCAGTTCTGTCTTTTCTTGCCATATCTGTCACTCCCCCTTAAAGATATCAATACTTCTTAACGTAGGAATTGCACCATACTTACCTATCAGATAATTTTTTTCATAACTCTCATCCTTCCGAATTCTGGCTCCAGACTCATCTACAAAGTCTGCCAGAGAATACAATTTTGAAATTCCCTGTTCATCTTTTTCTGTAAACCACACCTCATCCCTGCGCAAAAGCTGATTTGACAACTGCCATGTGTCATGTGTCGTAAAAATCAACTGAGCATGTTTCGTATTAATTTCTGGATTCAGAAAAGTAAGCAAAAAGTTACGAACCAATAACGGATGAAGGCGGGCATTCAGTTCATCAATAAAAAATATACTTCCTTTCTCCAAGACATCCTGCAGTGCCGGATACAATGCAAACATTTTCAGCGTTCCCGCAGACTCCATGTTCAGCGGAATGGCCGCAAATGTATCAGAGTCTATCTTTTTATGCAATGAACTAATCTTATAGGTTTCTTCTTTGCTATCCGCATTTTGCGGAAGCTTTTCTATCTCAAAATCCTTAATGTGTTCATCAAAGGAGGCGAAATATTCTACTACTTTTTTTTGTACACCTTCATCATCAACAAATCCTTTTGGCAAGCGGCGCGACAAAAAGAAATTAGTAAATGGATCCCCAAAGTCAGCAAATTCATTTGCCATAAACCAATCACGAATGACTTTGCACTTATTTACTTTCAATTTAGCGCCAAGAGAAATGATCAAAACCTGTTTTTCCAGAGCAACCTGAATATTGTCCCTGCTACTTTTGGTAAGCCCAGATAAATCCAATGTATCTTCCTCGGTAGAACGATAAAAAACAGAGGCATATTTGCGTGCAGTCTTTGCCTTAACATTTAACCATTCCTCGGTCACCCCATGTCTGTCTATACAAAAACCATAATTATATGTTTTTTCAGCCTGATCTCCCGGAATGGTAAAATATACTTCAAAACTGGATTCCGCATTATTTGAGACACTGTCAAACAAAAACGGGGTAGGTCTGTATTCCTCAAACTTTTCTTCCTCGTCTCCATATTTAAAAGATTCAATCACATAATCTGCCATATACCCGAATGCATTATATATATTGGATTTTCCACTTGCATTTGCCCCATATATAGCCGCCATAGGCAAAATCTTATCATTTCCTTCTGAAACTACTCTATCAGAAAACTCCGTCATCTTTGCAGCAGATAAATCTAATGTTGCTTCATCCCTGAAAGATTTAAAATTTTTAAAGTTAAATTGTATAAGCATATTTGCACCCCACTTCTTTCTTTATCTCTATTATAGCGTGTCGCTTTAAATTTTCAACTTCTAAATTAGATTTTTTCTCACTTTAATGTATTTTATTCAAAATTATTCACCTGGACATGCTGGAACAGATAGCTGACCACTGAGGTGTTTAGATAAACATTCAACTTAAAAGGGCCGTCAATCGACAGCCCCCATCAATAAAAAACCTCCCGCCTATACATCCAACCCTCAATATAACAGAGGAATCCCTAATCTAAATTCATCTATTTCTATTCAAGAAGCCGATGATGTGAGAACGGAATTGGTTCAGTTATATTCCGATTTAAAAATGTATCAAAAAGCAGAGGTGCTGTTAGATGGCGCAAAGTCTGAAAGCAAATCCAACGAAAGTGTAAGGTTCATGGCACCGGAGGCAGAAACAACTGCAGCAGTTTTGTTGACACCAAAGGAATTGTCGTTATATATGGATTTGTTTGTAGGACGGGAGGATTTATATGCTTTGGATGGAATCACGGCAGAACAGAAACGGAAAAACGAAGAGGTTCTACAGCCTCTGCTTATGGATGTCGTAAAGAGACATTTGGATCAGAAAGAAACGGTCAGTACCTATATACAGAGAAATAATGGTACAGTGAAATATCTGGTGTTGGATTTAGACATCTCAAAAGGAGTATTGCTGCAATGTAAAAATGAATCGATACGTGAAGAATATATGAGTAAATGTTTTCATATTGCGGCGGGAATTCTGAAAGAACTGCGGCATATGGGAATATCCGGATATCTGGAGCAGAGTGGGTGCCGAGGATATCATATCTGGATTTTCTTTTCTGAATGGCTGCCAGTGCGCTATGCAAATTTGTTATCAGATATTATAGAACAAAAAACCGGCGATTTATGGCGGGAAAGCGGAATTCAGGTTGAATATTTTCCGAATAAGACCAAGATTAAAAATGGAAGGAAAGGGCAATGCCTGAAACTTCCCTGGGGAGTCCATCCGAGAACGGGGAAAATAAGCAGTTTTCTGGATGTGAATTTTCAGTATTACGAACCACAAAAATCAATACTGAATGAAATTGTAAAGCATTCTTGCAATACAATCAAAAGGGTGATTGCGGCAAATAATACGGATATTTCTTATGAACAGGGACACGAGCATACAGAGGTCGATCATGACCTGAAAGGGTTTGGACCCATATGTGATTCAGTGCGGACAGTTCTGGACTCCTGCAATTTACTTAGATATCTGTGTCAAAAATCCAGAAATACACATTACTTGAATCATTTTGAGCGATTAACGGTGTTATATGTATTTGGGCATCTCGGAGAAGAAGGAAGGGCATTTGTACATAAAGTAATGTCTTTTACATTGAATTATTCCTATCAGACCACACAGAAATTCATTCTACGTTGTCCTGAAAAGCCGGTCAGCTGCCTGAAGCTTCGGGAACAATATAAACAGATATCTGCGGAAATCGGATGCTCCTGTAATTTTAAAAGGACAAAAAACTGTTATCCATCTCCTGTACTTCATGCATTAAAAAATGCTGAAGAAAACGATCAGATCACGATGCCTGTTTCTAAAACGATTCCTGCAAATAAGCAGAACGCATTGAAAGAAGAAATTAATGTTAGCGCAAAAGCGCAGACGATTGCGGAAAAAATGATGGAACTACGTAAGCAAAGGAGAAATCTCGATAAAGCATTAAGAAAATATGAGCAGGAACTGTCTGATATTTTTGATGACAGTGATACAGATAATATGGAAATTAAGATGGGACTTCTGGTTCGAAGAAGAAACGGAGAGAAAACAGAATGGGGGATTGAACTGTAAGATTTTGATGGAAAGATGCTGTGTGGAAAAGTTTCCGATTATGAATATTGGAAAAAAGATGCACAGCATCTTAAAAAATTATTCCATCTGTGCGGTTGTATGCTCCTCGGAGCATACAACCGTATAGGTGGAATTTTTTTCTATCAGAATAGAAATCAAAAGTTGCCAATTGGGGAAGAACGTGTATAATGTAATCAGGGGATATTAATTGGTTTTAATGGGAATAAAAATGAGAAGCCCAAAAAAAGCTCGAAAAAAGCTAATTTTCAGAATATTCTGTGAATTACTTGCAAAAATGGGGCTGGGAAGCCGCATAAACAGAGGGTTTCCAGAAGGTACCGTAGAAATGAAGTAAGCCCGAGACAGGGCATTGACACTATTAAGGTGGTCACGGCTGTAGATTACGCTAAATCGGAACGGCAGTTCCGTGTGAACGGCGCAGCCGTTCCGTTCCCAACGGCGTGTCGGCGCCGCTCTCTATTTATCGACTTTGTCACACTGGCTCACGCATACTCCGTCCATTCATTTCAAGACGGTAAGAATGCTTTTTGTCAGTGATACGGGCAAGGCAGGCATCTGCATAGGTTCCGTCTGAAAACATATCAAACCAGGACTTGATCGGAAACTGTGAAATAAGGATTGTAGATTTACGTCCATCCCTTGCATCTATTACTTCGAAAAAATCCCGGCATTTATCCAGATCAAGCGGCATAAGCCCAAAGTCATCCACTGCCAGCAAATCTATCTTTGCCAGCTTCTGGATGTATTCCAGATAGCAGCCTTTGATCCGCGATTGCTCTAACTCACCCATAAGGATACTGGCCCTGATGTACCGCATAGTTTTAAACTGACGGATTGCCGAAATACACAAAGCATTACTCAGATATGTTTTCCCACTGCTGGTCAGACCGGTAATCAACAGGTTTCGGCCTTCTTCCACCCAATGGCAGGTATTCAGCCTCTCTATGGATGCCGTATCCAGCATACGTCCCGGATCATAGATGGATTCATCCAGATCTGCGGCCGGATAACGCAGTTTGGCCTGCTTTAGGAACCGTGAAAATTTCTTGTCATAACGATTCTGCCATTCTGTATTGACGATCTCAATGATTCTGTCTGTAAATGGGGCGAGATCCGCATTCGGATCCCTGAGTTGGTTTTCTAATGCATCCGCCATACCGGAAAGCTTCATCTGACGGAGCCTTGAAGTGACTTGCAGTTCTTCTTTTGTAAACGCATCTTTTGGAGGCATCATTTGTAAAAATCCCTCCCTCTGATGTTCTCATGTACAGGCAGCTGTCCAGTTTGGCACTTCCCATATCTTTCATTACGTAGTGTATTGAGTACTTTCTTGAAATAGGTATATTTGCATGCATTTGCCTTTACACAGCGTTCAGCTGCCTCCTCAACGATCGTATGGGAAATGTTTTTGCAGCTGTGCAGGATCCCATTACAGCTGTTGTAGGCCTGTTCCTCATGTTTTGCTGAACGCAGGATACGGTCAACTAAAATCTCCATATATTCTCCATATACAGATGCCCAGCGTCTGTAGTAAGCACCATCCTTGGAATTTAGCTCCTTGTAATACTGATGATTCGCCGGCATATGGTTCTCTTCGGTAATATATAGCGGAAAGGTTTTATAAGACCGGGTATGCCTGCAGATCAGTGTATTGTTTTTATCGCATATCCTGACTTCGCTTATGGTGGCTTTGAGAACTGCCGGTTCTTTCAGATATCTGTACGGTACGGAGTAGTAATGCCCATCATACTCAAGATGGTAATTATTTGGTACATGCAGGAAATATTTGTAATCACATAAAGTATAATTTGCACCAGGCAGAGGCTTCATATGCGGTTTATCGTATTTGGCATATGCATCTTTCCGGGTAAACCGAATGTCGGATTTCTTTTTGAAATTTCTCTGATTGATTCCTGAAACAAGCTCCATAATCCGGTCATTGAGTATCGACAGGCTGGTAAATACACTTTCCTTCAGCTTTTCAACCAAATGTATTTCCAGAAATTTCACGTGGTTTTCCACGGTTGCCTTTCCTCTCGGTTTTCTTGGAGGCGGCGGCAGTACGATCGTATCATAAAACTCTTCAAGGTCAGCAAAAGCAGAATTTAGAACGAATTCATCCTTTGTATGTTTGGTGACTGCTGTTTTTAAATTATCCGGAACAAGGTATTGTGGTATCGCATCGTAAAAGCTCAGTGCATGGACAACTCCAGAAATAAAGTTCGGCAATTTTTCATCCATAAAAGCCTCCGCATAAATGTAGCTGCTAAACCCGAGGGTTGTAGTAAAAAGATGGACTTTATGGATTTCCCCTGTTTCCGGATCGACAAGGAGTTCTGGCTGATCGCCAACCCAGTCAATATACATCTTTTGTCCTGGGATGCGTTCTACTGGCATGGAGACGTTCCGGCTGCCGTAATTCTCTTCCATAAATCGGCGGTATAAATGATAAAACTGTGACTGCTGGTATCCATCTGGGTGCTGTTCCTTGTATTCCAACCACAAGAATCCCAGATCTGCATGTTTCCCCATGGCAATCATGCGGTCATGGATTTCTTCAAAATCAGGGAGAGGGATATCCTGATGACGAAGGTTTTCCGGCGGATAAAATACCTTTTCCACTTTTGCGGGTTCCATCCTCTTTAACTCATCGAGAGAAAGCCCTGATTCTTTAAAGCGTTTCATAATGAGCGTCACTGTACTGGATCCGACGGAATAACGCTTTTGTACAGTAGTGTAGCTCTGTTTTTGTAGGCGTAGTTCTACAACGCCGATAATAGTAGTGTAACTTTGCATGACATGCTCCTTCCTTTATACTCTGATCTTCTTGTTCCATCTCAAAGTATAAAGGAAAATGCGCCGTTTGAAGCGGAATGAGCACGCCGTTACTGTGGAATGGCTACGCCGCCGGAAGCGGAATGGCTACGCCGTTCGTGCGGAATTTGCATGCCGCCCCTTGAATTATAAAATGTAACCGTAAACCAAGCACCGCCCCATGTGGGAGAAAGGGGGAAATTTCTATGGATTGCACAGAAGCATATATATACAAACACGGAAGCCCTTATACTATCACGAAAACTGCCTGTCAGTTTCCGTTAATACAGGCGGTTTCCGTGTTTGTATCATATACCCCGTTTTCCGACAGCATTTTCCGTCAAACTAATACGCCTTTCAGCCAAAACCGCCAACATCCTACACCTTTTTACCTTTCCGTTTTATACTATCACGGAAACCCCCGACTTTTGCGTGAAAGTATACTTTTGCCTGATAGTAC
>ERZ808051.1902-NODE-1902-length-12143-cov-3.557103_pt1 | contig 12143 bp, 6 predicted proteins | sample MGYA00380199_ERZ808051 | MGnify/ENA primary metagenome ERZ808051 (study PRJEB31490, sample SAMN06133391) | mouse gut metagenome | isolation source: J11 | host: mice | place: China: Chengdu | collected 2015-05 ...
AACCTTTGTTTTAACGGGGCTTTCCATTTGGAAAGCTTCAGAAGCTGCACAGCTTAATCTTCGGCAGAGCCTGGGCGGTAAATTTGATATTTATGTAGATTGGGAAAACAGCCCCTATGTGGTTAAAGAAATTATTAAGGACAACGAATTTGACGAAGAAACAGGAAAGACCAGCAACAGCTTTCTTATTTATTCTACCGTGCAGCTTACGCCGGAGGAAATTGCAGCGATCAACAGCGTCCCCGGTGTCAAATATTCCAGCGCAAGATATGACGTTCTTGCCCGTTTTGATAATCTTTCGTTGTTCCCCGGAACAGTTTCTGTCGCGGAGAATCTGCAACACAGAACAAAAGTATTTGGTGTCTGCGGCACAGAAACAGATGAACTATTCACCACCGGCACGCTGACGCTGACAGAAGGACGGCATATTACTTCCGAAGATCAATCCGTGGCGATTATCAGCGGGGATTTGGCAGAAAAAAATGAGTTGCACATTGGGGACTATATCACAACCCATATTTACAACCCCGAAGATGATGATTTTACCGGGGAAGAAATGCAAGTGCAGATTATCGGACTGTTTACCCCCAATGTGACAGAGCAATTAGGGGAAACTGTTACAATTTTTGACAAAATCCAAAATCGTATTTTTATGGATTTGCAAACATCAGTTAAGATGAATAACGACAGAATCAATTATGGCTTTTCGGCTGTCAATGTCACCATAGATGACCCGCAGAATATGAAACAGGTAGTGTCCGCTGTAAAAAAACTGTCCGCAATTGACTGGAACGCTTTTACAATCGAGATAGATAATGAAGTTTACGAAAAGGCAGCCGCGCCGCTTACAACATTGAATGAATTAGTTGTTACCCTGCTGGTCGTTATTATCGTTGTTAGTGCAATTATACTTGCTTTGATCTTGACCCTCTGGACAAAAACCCGTATCCATGAGATCGGGGTATTCCTGTCCGTGGGTATTTTGAAGTCGGCTGTCATTGGACAATACTTGACAGAAGTGCTTCTGATTGCCGTCTTTGCCTTTGGACTTTCCTATTTTACAAGCAATGCCGTTGCGGGACAGATCGGCAATCACTTGTTGGAACAGAGTGTACAGGTAGAGCAGGAAGATAATAGCGGCTCCACGCCTGCCGCCGTCGATGTGGGCGCAGATACCCTTATCCAAAAGCCTTTACCAACAGAAAACGGTATTCAAGTTTCCGTTGAGCCAGATAGTCTTGCCCTGTTCTATCTGATTGGCTTTGCTATTATTATCGTGGCGGTCAGCATATCGTCTATTACAGTTATGCGCTTAAATCCGCGGGAAATTTTATCTAAAATGAGTTAAAGGAGGAACAATTATGCCAACATTGAAATTGCAAAATATTTCCTATTCCTACGAAAAGGGAAAATCTATCTTATCAAACATAAGCGCAGAGCTGGAAGCGGGAAAATTGTACGCCATCCTTGGTCCGTCCGGATCGGGCAAGACAACGCTATTGTCCCTCTTGGGGGGACTTGATGCACCAACCAAAGGCGAGGTGCTATTTGACGGCGAGAACATTGCGGCAAAAGGATTGGAATATCACCGCAGAAACCATATTTCGCTGATTTTCCAGAGCTACAATCTGATCGACTACATGACACCGATTGAGAATGTAAAGCTAACGGCAAAACAAGACGCAGTGCCTATTTTGGAGCGCCTGGGATTGAAAAAAGATGAAATATCGCGGAATGTATTGAAATTGTCCGGCGGTCAACAGCAGCGAGTAGCGATTGCGCGGGCATTAGCGTCCGATAACCCGATTATTCTTGCAGATGAGCCAACCGGGAACTTAGACGAAGATACCGCTATGGAAATCACAGCGGTTTTGAAAGAAAGCGCACATACCTTTGGGAAATGCGTTGTAGTAGTGACGCACTCCGGCGAGGTAGCAAAACAGGCAGATGTGGTGCTGGAAATTAAAAGGGGACATTTGAAAGAGAGGAATACACAATGAAGAAATTAGTAATCACTTTGGCTTGTATGCTGATATGTTTAAGTTTATTTTCCGGCTGTGGGTATGATAAAGACAATGGCAATTCGGGTGCGGATTCAGGCAACTCTGTAAATGTTGATGTTGATATTGACGCAGAAGCAAAGGGCGACACCGATAATTTGACTGGTAATGATGGTATTGTTTATGATTTAAAGAATCCAGAAAACGCGGACGGTATTGTAATTACTCCTAAGAAATAATAAAACTGGATGGTGATAAAATTTCTGTTTTACACAGGCTCCACATTGCTTTTATGTTCGTTTTAAATGAAGGAGCTGTTGCAAAATCTGGATAATTTAAATTATTATGGTAAAGATGTCTTAGATATTCATACTATATTTTGTTTGAATATGGCATTTTGCAATAGCTCCGTTTTCTTTTTGATAAACACGGCTGCATTGTTAGAGGTATCGCTGTGTCCTATTTTATTTTCTTTAACTCGTCTAATATGCCACAATTAAAAAAGTTTTTGCACCAAATATTTTATTTTGCACCCAATTTTGCACAAAGTAAAATATAAAGAAAATCTTCATACTTTTTTTATTGATTTTTTTGGCATTTAGATTTATCTTATTTTCAATACATAAAAATAATGACAGGAGTATTGGAGGCTTGATATGTTAGAGTTAAAGGATGTCAAAAAGACCTACCACGTCGGCGATATTGAAACAAAAGCGCTTGACGGTGTGAGTGTTGCGTTCCGGGAAAAGGAGTTTGTCGCGATCCTTGGCACGAGTGGTTCGGGAAAGACCACCTGCTTAAATATTATTGGCGGGCTTGACCATTACGATTCGGGTGATCTTAGGATCAAGGGCAAGAGTACAAAGGATTTTAAGGACAGCGAGTGGGATGCTTACCGCAACAACTCCATCGGTTTTGTGTTCCAGAGTTACAACTTAATCTCCCACCTAAGTATTGTGGCAAATGTGGAACTTGGCATGACCCTCTCGAATGTTCCTGCCCAGGAGCGGCACCAAAAGGCGCTTGAGGCGCTTTCGCGGGTGGGGTTAAAGGAGCACTTGCACAAGAAGCCGAACCAGCTTTCAGGTGGTCAGATGCAGCGCGTTGCGATTGCGCGGGCACTTGCAAACGATCCGGAGATTCTGCTTTGCGACGAGCCGACGGGAGCTCTTGACAGTGTGACGAGCATCCAGATTATGGATCTGATTAAGGAGGTCGCAAAGGATAAGCTGGTGATTATGGTAACACATAACCCGGATCTTGCCGAGCAGTATGCGGATCGAATTATCCGCTTTTCGGACGGCAAGATTATCGATGACAGCCATCCGCATGAGGAGCGCCCGAAACCGGATCAGTTCCGCCTGAAAAGGACAAGCATGAAGCTGCGCACGGCACTGCACCTTTCATTTAACAACCTCTATACAAAGAAGGGAAGAACATTTTTGACAGCCTTTGCATCCAGTATCGGGATTATCGGCATTGCCGTGATACTGAGCCTCTCGACAGGGTTTCAGGCGGAGATTGATGATTTCCAGGCGGGGGCGATGGCGGAGTTCCCGGTTATTATCAGCCAGGCGACCCAGGAAGTCAATATGGAAGAGTACATGCAGGAAACACAGATATGGCATGACCGCGTGACGGGCACCGGAGAGTATGTGGATACACAAGGTGTCCAGATTGTGGATTCCTCCTCGACAATCAAAGTCCATACCAACAAACTTGAGGGAGATTTTGCAGATTATCTCGATAAGATTTCGCCGGATATCTGCGGCAGCATTGGCTATGTGCGCATCGCCAATATGAATCTGGTCAAAAAGACGGAGGATGGGTATATACCTGTCAGTTTTGCAAGCCCTATGATGCAGGGCGATATGAGGAGTATGACTTCCACTAGCAGTATGGGACTTTCCTGTTATCCGGACTCGCTAAAAGGGGAGAGCTATCTTGAGAAGAACTATGAGCTTCTGGCGGGCAGTTATCCGGCAGCAGAAACGGATGTTGTGTTGGTTATCAACACAAGGAACCAGCTTGAGAAATCTTTGCTGGAGCAGTTTGGGTTTACGCTTTCAAACGGGCAGACCGAGGTGCCGTTCGGGGATATTGTTGGCACGACTTTCCGCGTGGTTGATAATAATGATTACTATGTGACTACGCAGTATGGCACGTTCCTGCCGGGAACGGATTATGAGGCAATGTATAATTCTGCTTCGGGTTTTGATATCAAGATTTCAGGTATTGTGCGCGCGAAACAGGGGACTTCCATGTCGATGCTCGCGGCGGGAATTGCCTACAGTGATGCCCTTACAAAACGGATTATCGAAGCGGGTCAGGAGTCGGATATTGTGAAGGCGCAGCTTGCATCGAATGTAAATATTATGACGATGCAGGAGTTTAATGAGGGTGAGAAGGAGCAGTTTATCGCTTATCTTGGCGGGAGCGCGACACCGTATATGGTGCTGCTTTTCCCAAGTACCTTTGAGGCAAAAGATGAGGTGGTTGCTTATCTTGACGCTTACAACGAAGGAAAATCCGAGGATGATGTGGTAACTTATACCGACCTTGCCGGGACAATGTCGAATATGACAAGCGGTATTATGGACGGGATCACAATCGTGCTTATTGCGTTTGCTGCTATTTCACTTGTGGTTAGTATGATTATGATTTGTATTATTACTTATACAAGTGTTATTGAACGCACAAAAGAGATTGGTATTTTAAAGGCTCTCGGTGCGAGAAAGAAGGATATTACGCGCGTGTTTGACGCGGAAACAATGATACTGGGAGTGTTCTCGGGATTGCTTGGCGTGTTTATCGCATGGCTGTGCACATTCCCGATCAACAGTGTGATTAACAGTGTTGCAGGTCTTACTGGGGCATCACATTTGCAGCTTACACACGCGTTGATTTTGGTGGCGGTAAGCACCGTGCTTACGGTTCTTGGCGGGCATATCCCGGCAAAGATGGCATCGAAGAAGGATGCGGTTGAGGCGCTTAGGGCGGAATAAGCGGATGGCAGAAAAACCTTTGTTCCCCTGTTGTTTTGTTTTAACCTATCAATTGTGTCAGGTGGGGGATAAGCCCCATCTGACATGCGATAGCAATATAGGGTATAATTTCCTTATGACAGCAGGCAAAAGGGGTTTTGCCCGGTGCTTCTTTTCCGCCCTGCATGTTTGATTTATGTGAAGAGTAAAATTTACCAGTCACGTTCTCTTATGGCTTCCTCCACATCAATAGGAATACCAAACCACTCCAGGATATAGCCCACAGTTTCCCCTATGCAGTCGCGAGCCACCGTTTCGATTTCGCTGTCATTCTCATCAAATTCCTCCTGCAAGTCGTTGATGGCACAAATTGCCTCATCCAGTTTTTTCTGAATGATCTCGGTGTCGGTTTCGCCAGTTTCCAACAGATTAATTACCTTTTGAAGTTCGTCTTTCACCTTATCTACGAGAAAATTCGGGTAATATTCGTCTTGGTACATCTCATCCAGCAATTTATAGTTTGTGTCAAATACTTTCATCTTTGTTCTCCTTTACTAATCTGGGTTTGTTGATGGGTTTCCTTTATTTTACTGCTATTGTACCATGAATCTGTGAGAGTGGAAATAGGAAGTTTTTCTGTTTTTTTGGATATATGATTCAGGTAGACAGAAAGGTGTTGAGTTTTTATAGTTTATTGACAGACAAGCCTTCACGACACCCGATTTTCCTGTATCCGTTTCTGTATTTTTAGAAATTCCATATATCCCCTTGACGAAATTCAAATTTCGGTATACGATAGGCAGGTAGGATTTAGTGGAAATCCCTGCATGGCGGGGGTTTTGCGTTTATGAATGGTAATGGCGGCACAACGGTATGCGCGGCGAAGCCGGAGCCGGTGGCGGGCGTGTACAGCCATGCCGGAAAATCGAACAGAATGGGGATTGAGATGGAACGAGTTGCGGTAGTAACGGACAGTAACAGCGGTATTACACAAAAAGAGGGCAGGGAACTGGGGATTTCGGTTCTGCCGATGCCGTTTATGATCGATGGGGAAACTTACTTTGAGGATATCAGCCTGACGCAGGAGGAGTTTTATGAGCGTCTTAGGGCGGGTGCGGATATTTCGACATCGCAGCCTGTTGCAGGTGATGTGATCGATCTTTGGAAGGGGCTTCTAAAGGAATATGATACTGTGGTGCACATCCCGATGTCAAGCGGTTTGAGCGGTTCCTGCGAAACCGCGATAATGCTTGCAGAGGATTTTGACGGGAAGGTGCAGGTGGTTGATAACCAGCGCATTTCCGTGACGCAGCGCCAGTCGGTGTTGGATGCGATCGAGCTTGTGAGGCAGGGGCATACGGCAGTGCAGATCCGCGAGATTTTGGAGAGGGACAAGATGGAGTCAAGTATTTATATTATGCTTGATACATTAAAGTATCTGAAAAAGGGTGGTCGGATTACCCCGGCGGCTGCGGCGCTTGGCACAATCCTGAATTTAAAGCCGGTGTTGCAGATACAGGGTGAAAAATTGGACGCGTTCACAAAGGCACGCAATGTAAAACAGGGAAAGCGCGCGATGCTCGACGCGATGAAGCGGGATATCGAAACACGTTTTGCGGATGGAAGTGAACAGCCGGTTTATCTTGAGGTTGCATATACCTATGATCTCGAGGCTGCGAATGCGTTTAAGGCGGAAGTGCAGGCAGTGTTTCCACAGTATGATATTGTTATGAGCCCGCTGTCGCTCAGTGTTTCCTGCCATATCGGACCTGGTGCGCTGGCTGTGGCGTGTTCAAGGAAGCTGCCGGAACTTAAATAGGAATGGAAACACCCCCACATGGTTAAAAGGTACTTTTGTGGGGGTGTTTAACTATTTTAATGTATGGGAATAGCTTTATGACATTATATTTTTAAACTATATAAGATAGATTTAACATGATAAATATACCATTCTAATTCTGCCCTGTATAAAAAGATTCTCTCAATTGGCGCGATGAATTATAATAATACAGGATTTTATAATAAACTTTCAATTGCCATGAGGGAAAGTGGTATCCGTTATTTTCAATAAGTCCATATCCTGCTTCTGAGTCATAAAGACGAAAGAGGCGGGTAAGGGAAACTTTTTTGTATCAAGTGGGGGATAAACCCCATTTGACATGCGGGAGCAGCATAGGGAAATAATTTCCTTTGATCTCTTTTTTCTCTTTAGCAATCTAATTTATAGTTTCAGTATTCTCCCAATTTAGCTTTTTACAAATTAATCCCACTTTCCATTGACGCGAATTTGAGAATGATGTAAAATATTATAGAAAAGTATAAAATACATTGAATTGGAGCATTAATATGAGAAACATAACAAAACTTATTGGTATCAGCACTTTGACCATTGCCCTGTCAATGGGAAGTGCCACAGCGGGGATACAAACAGAAGCAGCATCCGTACAATGTACAGTCCAGCATGCCACAACTGCAACGACTGCCACAATTGCTGCAACATTTACAACTGTTACGCCTGCCACCACAACCACAACCGCCCGCCCTGCCCTGAACAAAACTGCCGCCACCCTTATCAAAGGCGAAACCTTGCAGTTAAAGCTCTCCGGCACGGATGCTGTGACGACCTGGTCTTCCTCGGATAAATCGGTCGCATCCGTCAGTAATGCGGGGAAGGTTACAGCCAGAAAAAAAGGTATGGCAACCATCACTGCAAAGAGCGGTGGTAAAAAGTATAAATGCGAGATTACGGTTGAAACCCCGAAATTAAGTAAATCTTCCATCAGCATAGCGGAAGGGGAACTATTTAAGCTGAAACTTTCCGGTACGGAAAGGGAAGTTAAATGGTCGAGCAGTGACCGGAAAGTCGCAAAGGTGGGCAGCACCGGCAGAGTGCGCGGTATAAACGCAGGGGAATGCAGCATCACAGCAAAGGTTGGGAAAAAGAAATATACCTGCCTGGTGGAAGTGACAAAAGAAATATCAGAAGAATCTTTGGAAAAACCGACAAAAGAAACGGATACCGGGGCGCAGGTATATGATGCCATCCTTGCCATGCAGTCAGAATATCCGGAAGGCATGGTATGGACAAACGATAATTCTTATAACTGGAAGGGCGGGATTTACAGTGGCGGCATGGGTTGTGCGGCATTTGCATTTGCGATGAGCGACGCGGCATTTGGTGAACTTCCGGCAAGGGTGCACACGGATTATGCGGATATTCGTGTGGGTGATATTCTGCGGGTTAATGATAACACGCATTTTGTAATTGTACTGGAGGTCTTTGAAACGGAAGTTGTTGTGGCGGAGGGTAATTACAACAGCACAATCCACTGGGGCAGGAGGATCAACCGCGATGAATTACAGGGTACGGGCGATTATATTATGACAAGATATCCGGAGTAACCGCAGGGTATCAACCATTATTTATAGAAAGATTATCCATGTAATAACAATTAAGAAGAGGGACGGGAAAAAAAGAAAATGGAAAATAAAGATTAGTAAGATGGATAGCCGCATTTGTCTATATGCGATGCAGGCAAGTAAAGCATACTATAAACATGGATAGCCGCATTTGCCTATGATGTAGACAAGTAAAGCATACTATCAAAATAATCTGAATAAGAGGAGGAGAATTAATATGATGGAGAATTTAATTGCGCAGTACCGCTTTGACGATGAGAAAAATCCGGGCGCGGATGTGAGCGGCAACGGTTTTAATGCGAAGGCATGTGGCAGGAAGCCGCCGCATATCGGGATTGTCGCGGGGCGTAGGGCAGCAGTGTTTTCCGGCGGGGAGAACGGAACATCCTATTTTGAACTGCCGGACGGTATTTTTGACGGTGTGGATGACGAAACAGGAATTACGGTAACAGCGTGGGTGAATTTTTCGCAGGGCACCAATGTCTGGGAGCGGGTTTTTGATTTCGGCAAGGATAATCATGGACCATATATGTTTTTGACAAGGAATTTCAGGGGAGTCTGCTTTAAGGACGGGGATCTTTTTGCCGACCCCGTGTTCACCTATCCGCTTGGCGAGTGGGTGCATGTGGCAATGAGTGTGAGCGGTACGAAGAACGGCACGCGGGGCAGCGCCGGACCATGTATTTATGTTAACGGGGAAGAGGCGGCGGATGGCGAGATCAGCCAGACAGCGAGCGGTACATACAAGCGCCTGCGCGAATGGTTTAAAACCTTTGAAAATAAGGAAAATTACTGCCGAAACTATATTGGCAGGTCACAATTTAGTGCCGACGGTGATTTTTCGGGTGCGATAGCGGATTTTTGCATATTTAAGCGTGTGCTTGGCGCGGACGAGATTGTGGATATGATGTGCGAGACGCTTACGGACGAGCAGATTTTGGTTCCTGCCGCGGAGAGGTATTTGACCATCCATCAGCAGGTAATCACGGAGGACATTGAGCTGCCAACAAGTTTGCTTCGCGGCAGGGTACATGTGGAGTGGGAGTCGGACAGCCCGCTGCTTTTTGACGGGAACGGAAAGATTGGGCAGGTGAAAGAACCAGCGGTTGTGACACTCACTGCCAAGCTGCGCCTGAACAAGGAGATTTCGCTTCCGTCCGATGCATGTGTAAAAAAGCAGTTTGTTTTTACGGTAATGCCAAGGGGGATTGCACCGTACACCCTGACCATCCATAAGGACAAACCGGTGCTTGATATCAGCAAAACCCTGTACGGTTTGTTTTATGAGGATATCAATAATGCGGCGGACGGCGGTATTTATGCGGAGATGGTAAGGAACCGTTCCTTTGAGGCATTTTATTTTGATACTTACGATTTTCATTCGGGCGAAGACGGGCGTTCCACGGGGCGGAACCATACACCACTTGCGGGGTGGTACGGTGACCTTGAAAAGCTGACCGTGAAAAATAAGGGTGGTTTATGTGAGGTATTCGGGCAGGATGATCCGGATGGCAATGTGACCTATGTGGAGGCAGCGGACGGTGCGGTAATCACAAACAGGGGATTTTCGGATACAAGCGGGAATTTCGCCATGCATTTTGTAAAAGGGGAGCGCTATCATTTTTCGGTCTGGGCGAGGGCAGATAAGAAAGCGGTTCTCTCGGTGCGCCTTCTGGACGCTTCGGGGGCGGCGGTCAGCAATATGGAAAAAATTTCCATATCCGGCGACTGGAAGAAATACGGGGAAAAACAAGCGGTGGTACTTACGGCAGAGAAGGAGTGTTTCGGGCAGTTGGAATTGTCTTTTTCCGGCAGTATATCCATCGATATGGTTTCGATGTTCCCGGAACATGTCTGGGGATTTGGTGAGGAGGAGGGCAGCGCGAGCGCCCATAAAAATTATCTTGGGAATCCGAATTACCGTCTGCGCCGCGACCTTGTAGAGGCAATGAGAGAGCTGCATCCTACTTTCCTTCGCTTTCCTGGCGGCTGTATCTCGGAAGGTTCCTATATCTGGGATAATGTTTATGATTGGAAGGATTCGGTGGATATCGTCGAGAAACGCAGGGAAAATTTTAATGTCTGGGGTTATATGATGACGCTGGGGCTTGGTTATATGGAGTATTTCCAGTTAGCGGAGGATTTGAATGCGATGCCGCTCCCGGTTATGGCGTGCGGCGTGCTCTGCCAGGCGCGCTCGGACTATGCGAACCCGGCGGGAGGGAAGCTTCAGGAGAAGTATATCGGCAATTTTACGGATCTGATTGATTTTGCAATAAGCACGGACTTTGAGAATAACAAGTGGGCGGCACTTCGCCGTTCTATGGGGCATGAAGCGCCGTTTGCCCTGCATTATCTCGGTGTGGGGAATGAGAACTGGGGTGAGGAATTCTATGCAAGTTTCGAGGAGTTTTACGGGCAGATTACAGCGTATGTAAAAAAGCACTATCCGGATTGGGAACTGCATATTATTTCGACTGTGGGAGCGCAGGCGGATGATGAGGCTTACCAGAACGGATGGCGGTATCTGAGCGGCAACCATACGGGCAAAGGTGCCAATGTGCGTTTTACGGACGGTGAGCACAGTTTTGTTAAGCAGGTTGACTGGTATAAGTACCAGAAGGATTTTATGGAAACAATAGTGGATGAACATTATTACCGTTCAAATGAGTATTTGCTGGAGAATGCAGACCGCTATCATTATTATGCGCGCGCCTATAAACAGGATGGGAGTGTGGACGATAAAAAAATCAGCAAGGTTTTTGTTGGGGAATATGCTTCAAGTGACAAGAATACGCTTGCGGGAGCGGTTGCGGAGGCCGCCGTTATGACCGGATTTGAGCGCAATTCGGATGTGGTTCGTCTGGCGGCGACCGCCCCTTTATTCAACAAGGTGCTTACGGATGGTACATACCGATGGACACCGGACTGTATCTGGTTTGATGACGAAACAGTGTGGCGCACGCCGAATTACTATGTCCAGCAGATGTTTGCAAAGTATCTGGGGGATAAGCTTCTGCACACGGAATTTGAGGAGTACCAAAATGCACGGCGCGTAATGCTTGTGCCGCGGGGCGGGGTTGAACTTGTGACGGGGGATGCCGATCTTTTGTTAAAGAAATTGACCATTGCGGCAAATGCGGACGGGAAAATTTTATTTGAGCAGGATTTTAATAAGGAATTGGACAGCCGGTTTACACTTTATCCGCATACCTGGCTTGAACCTGGCGACGGAGGGCTGCTGCTAAAAGGAAGCCGCGAGGTTGCTGGTCTTTATCTGCCGGGTGATTTTTCGGACTGCACGGTGACTGCGGTACTTTCGCGTGTTTCGGGTGGGGGTGCATTAACGCTCGGTGTCGGGGTTTCCGGGATCGGCAAGGATCGGAATGCAATACAGTACGTGGTCGGGGATGGTGGAAGAACATCTGTCAGGGTATTTAAGGATGGTGTGGAAGGTTATACACTTGGCGATTTTTCCTGCGGCAGGGCGGCGGGCAATCTGCGCGCGGCAGTTGATGAGGAGATAGTAACCGGGGAGGAATATGAGATTACCGTTAATTACGGCGGTATTTTTGAGGCACCGGGAAAGAGTGCGGGGGAAGCAAAATCCACATCCGGCTATGTTACATCAGGTTATGGCGCGTACCAGCATTTAATCTGTTCCCACAAGGTTTTGGGGGTGAAAAGCCCTGTTCTTGACTATAAGCTTGAAGCCTACAACCGCGCCGTTTTCCACTCG
>ERZ808051.1903-NODE-1903-length-12139-cov-6.947936_pt1 | contig 12139 bp, 13 predicted proteins | sample MGYA00380199_ERZ808051 | MGnify/ENA primary metagenome ERZ808051 (study PRJEB31490, sample SAMN06133391) | mouse gut metagenome | isolation source: J11 | host: mice | place: China: Chengdu | collected 2015-05 ...
AGGGACCATATTGGGACATCAAAATTTTTACGAAGGGAGAACAAACTGTGAAAACATCTCAGTACAAAAGCTATGACGACCTGCCGCTGTTTCTCAACGCGGCCATGGTGGCAAAGGTGCTGGGCGTCGCTCCGTCCAGCGCATATGAGTTGATGCACGAAGCGGATTTCCCAGTTCTAAAGATTGGCAATCGACTGGTCGTGCCCAAGGAAAAGTTCGTGGAGTGGGTGGAGCAAAATACGAAAGGTGGCAGGAACGGTTGAGCAGACGGCAGACAGATCTTTTGAAAAACACATTCCCATTCCCCAATGAGATTTTTCTGCTCGGCCTCCGTCCTGGCGAACTGGCGGTCTACGCCTACCTGCTCCGCTGCGCAAACCGAAGGACAGGCCAGTGCTGGCCAAGCTACAAAACCATCGGGAAAGCTGTGCGCTTGAGTCCAAATACAGTGCGGAAGTACATCTGCGAGTTGGTGGATAAGGGACTCATCCACACCGAGAACACATCGGTGACAACCAAAAACGGCCTCAAGCGAAACGGCAATTTGATGTACACCATCCTGCCCTTCCGTACGGTGCTGGATGACCACTACCGGCAGCAACCGGTTGCGCCGAAACTGGCCAGCGCCCAACGCAAGCGGACCCAGAAGGCCGAAGGGAAGCGCAGAGGCCCGATTTTAGGGCAAGCAGGATAAATTTCCCTCACAGCTCTCCGCAGTGCGGACAGCCCCGCCGCAGTACCGTGGGAGCGCCGGATGAGGTCAGCGCAGAAACGCCCCGCTGGGGCGGATGCCTACCCTTTAGGGTAGGGCAAGCATCGCGTCCGGCTATACGCCGCCCGCACTCGCCGGGGCTATGCCCCGGCACCCCCCTACCCCCTGAAGGGGGAGAGAAAGGAGTTCAATGCAGAAGAAGAAAACCGAAATCATCACCGCCAGAATGACCTCAGCGGACAAAAAAGCCATCCAACAACGGGCCAAGGCCGCTGGCATGACCGTCACAGACTACCTCACCACCTGCGCCCTCGGCAAGGAGATTGTCCAGCTGGATGGGCTGGACGATCTGCTCTCTGAGCTGAAAGCCCAAGGCCGCGACCTCAACCAGCTCACCACGCTGGCCAACATGGGACGGATCACCGTCCTGCGCGGCGATGACCTCGTCCAAGAGTACTCCCGGCTGTGTGATACGCTGGGTATGCTCATTCGGGAGGTGCGCTGATGGCGACCTTCACCGCAATCCAGTGCAAAAAGCAGTCCGCCAGCTCCATGCGCGGCGTGATCGACTACGTAGAGCAGGAGGAGAAAACCCGCTGGGGTGATGCGTGGCTGGTCACCGGCAGCAACTGTGTTCCACAGTCCGCATTCATTGAGATGCAGATGACCAAAGAACGCTTCAACAAAACTGGCGGCACACAGTTCTACCACTTCGTCCAGTCCTTCTCCGCGGAGGACAATATCACACCCCAGGAGGTCAACGCCATCGGCCTGGAGTTCGCCCAGCGGCAGTTTCCAGGCTTCGAGGTGGTGATTGCTACCCACGTTGATACCGGCCATCTGCACAACCATATGGTGGTGAACAGCGTCAGTCACAAGGATGGACACAAGCTTCATCAAAGCCCCGACGACCTTCTGGCGCACCGAAAAGTGAACGATGAAATCTGTCTGGCCCATGGTCTTCGGGTGCTGGACGAGTGCGAACTGCGTACCAAAAAGAGGCGCATGAAACCCGGTGAGTATCAGGCCGGCCTGCGCGGCGACAGCTGGAAACTGGATCTGATCCAGGCCATCAACGAGGCGCTGGAATATTCCATCACCCGCGAAGATTTCATCACCAACATGGAGATGGAGGGTTACGAGGTTTCCTGGTCGGACACCCGGAAGCACATCACGTTCACCTGTCCCAACGGGCGCAAGTGCCGGGACAGCAGCCTCCACGATGAAACCTTCCTCAAGGAGAATCTGGAGGCGCTCCTCCTCTACCGCCAGGCCACCGGCTTCCGTCCCACCACGCCGGAGCCGGACGAGGGCTGGATGGGTGAGCTGACCGCCGGGTGGTTCCAGGTAGCAGCCGATCTGGAGCGCGACGATGAGTGGCAGCTCCCCGCGCCGCCCACCTGGACGGACAGCAAACAGCGCCGCCGTGAGGCCATAAAGAAAATGGCCATGGGCCAGAAGTTCAGCAACGACCAGCATTGGGAGCAGACCATGTGAGCCCCGTAAAATCTGCGCCGCAGAAAACAATAAGAGGCACGCCTGCTGTGCAATGTGCTTCGTTTGCATCCCTGTTTTTCTCTGCGCTGAACTATGATTCTGCTTGACTTTCCGGCACTCCTTCGGCATGGTTGTGTTTGCGAAACGCACAACAAAACCGAAAGGGGATCAGATCATGAACAGGAAAAGGGAAACGATCTTTATGGGGCTCGGCATCCTCGCCGGTCTCGCACTCAGCGGCCCCGTAGCGCAAGCAGCTACCAGCATCACCGCCACGCTGAGTACCCAGCCAATCTATGTGGATGGACAGCGGGTGGACATGACTGCCTATAACATCGGCGGCAACAACTATGTCCGGCTTCGGGACATCGGCAAAGCGGTGGACTTCGGCGTGACCTATGATGCCGCCACCAACTCCGTCCACATCGACAGCGCCCAGCCCTACCAGGAAGAAGTCCCTGCCGTACCCTCTGCTCCCACCGAAGAAAGTGTGCAGGCCACCCTGGCGCAGCTCCGGGAAATTTATCCCACCGGGACAGAGTTCCCCACGCCCTACCGTTCCACCAACGGCGGGCCTTACCACCGGGGAACCCACTGCTCCGGCTGGGCTACGCTGTGTTCCGATGCCGCATTTGGCGATCTCCCATGGCGGAGGGTGGACAACCCAAGTTGGGAGCAGATCCGCTCCGGGGATTTGATTCGCTACGATAACAGCAGCAATGGTCACGTGGTAGTTGTGATCAGTAAAACGGATGAGTACATCAAGGTCACCGAGAGCGGTCTCAACAACCATGCCCGCTGGGGCGGGCAGTACTTCAAGTGGTGGCTGGAAGAACAGTCTGGATATACCCTGTACACGCGCTATCCGGAATAAGCGTTTCAAGCAAAAGCGGGCGGCGCTCCACACCTGCGGAGCGCCGCCCAAGTTGTTTCCCCCGTGTTAGCTCCTGTGCGGCGGTTTGCGCCCATCCCACAGAGCAAAGGGCCTCCGTACCCTTGCGCCAGTGAGGCGCGGCGTTGGCCCCTTTGTGCGCCGCTGTGACAGGGCTGCAAATTGCACCAGTGTCTACAAAGAGAAGCCCAGTAGCACGCTACAAAAAATATGTGTCTGTTCTGATAACTCTCTCCGTTGGCCATGGCTATTCCCGCCAACCTGTGGTATGGTGTGTCGCTACAGGAGGCGAGAGCAATGCGAAACACTTTGGAAGATCTCTACTACGGCAACATCACCCCCAACGCGCAGGACATGGCGCCCACTTCGGAGTTGAAACGGGCAACAGACCGGGTGGTCCGTTTCGAAAACCAGCTCACAGAGCGGCTTGATGAAGCTGGGCAAGCAATCTTGGCAAAACTCATAGAATCTCAGCACGAGATCGACGACATCACGGCACTGGAAAATTTCATCCTGGGCTTCCGACTGGGAGTTCGAATCATGGCCGAGTGCATGGATGACAACGACGGCGATATCAGAACTGGAGGTGGATAAACCATGTCAAAGCGCCGCGCCAACGGCGAGGGCAATCTGCGGAAGCGTTCGGACGGCCGCTGGGAGGGCCGCTACACCGCAGGCTATGATCCCGACACCGGCAAGCGCATCATCAAAAATGTCCTGGGCCGCACCCAGGCGGAGGCCAAAGAAAAGCTCAAAGCTGCGGTGGAACAGGCTCAGCAGGTAGACGTTACCCGCACCGACGAGTACACCGTAGCCACCTGGCTGCGCACCTGGTATGATCTCTATGCCCAGCCCAACATCCGGCAGGCCACGGCTGACCGCTACAAGCTGATGATCGAAACCTACACCATTCCCAGAATTGGAAAAATCAAGCTGAAGAAGCTGACCTCCCGGGATCTCCAGAAGATGTACAAAAACCTGATGGAGCATGGCCGGGTAAACCAGCGCAGCGGCCATGGCAATCCCGGCCTGAGCAGCACCACAGTACGCAGCGTCCACCTGATGCTCCACAGCGCGTTCGAGAGGGCGGTGAAGGAACGGCTGATCCCCCGCAACCCCACCGATGACTGCATTGCCCCAAAGGTGCAGAAGGTGGAGATGAAAACCCTCCGGCCTGAGCACCTGAAATCCTATCTGGACGCTGCCAACACCCGTGGGGCACTTCCCATGTTCTATCTGGAGCTGGTGAGCGGTCTTCGGAAAGGCGAGCTGGTAGCCCTCCTCTGGGATGATCTGGATATCCAGAATAGGACGATCTCCGTCAGCAAGCAGTACATCAAAAATCCCAGCGGAAAGCTAACTCTCTCCCGGCCCAAGACTGAAACTTCGGTGCGGAGGGTGTCCATCCCCCAGGATGCGGTGAACCTGCTGATCCAGGAGCATGAAAAACACCCGGAAAACCCGTATATGTTCCCTTCCAGCACCACAGGCGAGATGTACTACCCCGACTCGGTAGTGAAGCTCCACGAGAAAATTCTCAAAGATGCCGGGCTGGAACACATCCGCTTCCATGACCTCAGACACACCTTCGCCACTTTGGCCCTCCAGAACGGCGTGGACATCAAGACAGTCTCCAGTATGCTGGGCCACTATGACGCAGGCTTCACCCTCCGAACCTACACCCACGCCACCCGCCAGATGCAGGATCAGGCGGCGGAAACCATGGGAAACTTTATGAGCCAGATGATGTAACACCACCCCAGAACCGCCAAAACACCGGGCAGGAAGGCCAAACTTCCTGCCCGGTGCTCTCTAAACCTTTCCGCACATTTCCCCGTGTGGGTCAAGTTGTGGGTCACCCCAACTGACCCACTTTTTGACCCACATTATTTCAAGGGAAAACAGAACAAAAACTCCCGAAATCCAGTGATTTCAGGAGTTTCTTGGAGCTGCTATCCAGATTTGAACTGGAGACCTCATCCTTACCAAAGGCGCAGAAAGAACATTTTCAACTATAAACACCACAAAATCAAAAATTTTAGGCGTACAATCCAACTTATGCGGTGTCAAGAAATTGCAAATGGGAGGCCCCGGCCCCCTGTTTTTTCTTGCCCTCCAACACTTCCCGTCCTCCGACCTCATCCCCATGCCCCGCAGGGCATACGAGCGACGCAATCCCCACGGGGCCAGCGTCCCAGGGCTTGCCAGCCCATCGGCGGGGGATTGTATGGAGCGGAACCAACCTTTGACCCCGCCTTGCACCCAGGGCCGACAACTGCCCAGGCTCCACCCGTGGCGGGTCACCCACTTCCAGGTCACCCACAAACTCACTTTATTGCAAAAACCGCTTGAACCTTTCGCCCGAATGGTGTAGAATAAGGGCACCGAGGCAAATAAAAGGCGGGACGTGAGGGACGGCAATCCCCCACGCCCCTATGCGGGAGAGTACACCTCCCACACAACAGTATAATACTGCGCCAACCCCCATTATAGCGGAAAAACTGCTGTTTTACAAGGGGGCTTTGTGTCTGTATCTATGCGGTGTGGGGTTAAAATCCCGCACCGCTTTCTGTTTGCCTCGATGGGAACGCCCAGCGGGGGCCGGGAATGGAAGTACCACCCCCAGGGCAAGTACCATTGAGACAAAAATTGATATGGAGGTTGTCAAAATGAAGAAAAAACTGTTTTCCCTGGCGCTTGCCCTGGCCCTGTGCTTGGGGCTGGCCGTCCCTGCGTTTGCCGCAGGGGACACCGTGTCCGTGACGGACGCGGGCATTACCTTCGATGCCATATCCACCAGCAAATATGATAACGCAAAGGACGAGTTGGGCTACACAGGGCCGGAAGCCATGTTCCTCTATGCGCTGGGTATGGTTGGCACCCAGATTGATGATACGGAGTATGGCTACGGCACCCTCTGGGCCTATCTTGTCCATGATGATGTCAAATTGGATTTTCATGTAAAGAAAGGCGAGAAATTCTCTATAACGGGGTACTATCTCACCAAGAGTGGAGAGGGTTTTTATGATTCCATCTTTATCCGTGATATGTGGTTTTCTCCAAAAGAGGATGATTCCGATCCGATAGATAAAGAGTTCATCGACGATTTTTTCCCTGGAGCTAATTATCTGGTCTGTTGTCAGGGGCAGGAATATGACCCCAATAATACGATTAGTATAGTATTTGCTGATGAGAACGGGGAGCCCTGTACCGTCCCTGCGTTTTCCGATGTGGAGCCCACAGCCTACTACGCCGCGCCAGTAGCCTGGGCGGTGCAAAATGAGATAACCAATGGGTATGGGAGCAATGATAAGTTTGCCCCAGATGTAAACTGCACAGAGGCGCAGATACTTACGTTTTTGTACCGGGCGGCTGACAAGCCGAGCGCTGCCAAATCCCCCGTCAGTGTGGCGGCCTCCTATCAGGACGCAATCAACTGGGCCTATGAGAAGGGCATGATCGACGGGAGCTTTAAGGAAAACACACCTTGCACCCGCGCAACCGCCGTTAAATACATCTGGCAAGCCTTTGATAAACCCAAAGCGGAAAAGGCCAGTAGTTTTACCGATGTGGACAAGGGCGCGGATTATGCTGAGGCCGTGAGCTGGGCTGTGGAGAAGGGCGTTACCAACGGCTACGGAGGAACTGACACCTTTGCCCCGGATAGAGTGTGTAACCGGGGAGAAATTGTAACCTTCCTCTATCGGGCTTATAAAAACTGAAAATAGCAGTTTACCCCCGCCGTTTCAGAGCGAAACGGCGGGGGCTTTTTTATAAGTGAATTTGCTTGGCAACATTTCCCGCCTTCCTTAGAATTCTTTGTTGTACAACTGTCCCCTCCAAAAAACTGTGTACTATTTGTACTTCTCCTTATACCAATGCTCCTTTACATACTCTTTACTGGTCAAGCGCCCCAACTCGTTAAGCTGATCAACGCTTTTAGGCTTTTTTAAAGCAATATCGAGTTCGTTACTAAACTCGGGTATGGCTTTAGGGAAGTATCCGCTCATATACTTTAAAATATTTTTTCTTCGCTTTTTAATTGCTTTTAGAATGTGGTCTACTGCTACACTGCACGACTGGTTTTCATGCTTTTTAAATGGGCTATTTCTACTACAATATTTTGTTTTTAGCGTTTTTGTCGGAAAATATTTCCCACAGTGTTCACATCTTTTCAGTTTATACTCACCAAGGAAAAGATAATGTAAGATCGAAAACACGCCATCTTTCATAGAAAAACATTCATATATGCAATCGTGTTCCCTTTCCATGTCTTGAGAAAATGGGGGTTCCACTTCAATAAAACCAAATCGTGTAGGACGAATCATGCCATTTTCATCTTTGAATTGAAATGTATAGTTATATGTTAGAGTGTAGATTGATCTTAACCGTTCAAGTTCACCCATTTTAGATAATTTTCCTTGCTCTATTTTACTTCTCAAGTCACAAATAATCGGGTGGTAATCTATATCGTCTTGGTCAATACTTCCAAATAACTTGCCAAAGTCCATAAGTGCTTGTGCTTCTCGTTTAGGAACTGCATTTTCAAGCAAATCCCCAAAAATTGTTAATTCAAAAAGCTTCCCCCCAATATTTACTTTGGGATTCGTGCCAAGATTTTTTACAACAGCAAATTTGTAGTGCATACTGGGCCTCCGTTGGTTTCGAATTCAGCCTGTTTTAAAATCGAAAAAATAGGGGGAGCGCGCGAAAACTATAAAGGCTATAATCAACTCATGAAGCTGCTTCACGTCCGAAAACTAAACTAAAAGGAGAAGTAAATCATGCCACAAATACCACCTATTCAATTTGAGGGATTCAACGCAGGACTTTCCTGGGCCATCCTCACCAACAAATCCCCCGGCTATCCATATAATCGGGATGGTACACGCCAGAGCGATACACCCGATAAATGGCGCTACACGATTGCCCTACCGGGCAATTGCTACGCCCCGCTTACCGTTTCTATTGAGGGAAGCACAGATTTGCTTAGCAACATTGCTGACGAACAAATCGCAGAAGCCTGTGCATCCCTCCAACCTCTCCTTGTGACGTTCGATAATTGCTTTGTGAGCATATACACAATCAAGGGCGAGCAGCGCATAACCGCCACTGCCAGCAATATCAAACTGGTGAAACCCAGTAAGTGACCGTTAGCAAATTGAGGGGCGGGGCAATATGTCCCCGCCCCCTGTGGAGAAAGGAAAACAAATATGATGAAATTAATCGTAGAAAATGCTCATTCCCTGCTTTTTCATTTGGTGGTTCTCGCTCTTGCGCTAACTGCCATAATTTGCCTCATTGACTGCTATCGCCGCCCCTGGCACATTTCCCGGCGTATCTCCCGTATTCTTCGCCGGTGGGATATAAGCAACTCCCTGGGGGAATACCCAGTGCTCAAACGGGTTCGCAGGAGCCATCAGAAAGCGCATGAACTGGTGCTGGAATTGGATGGTAAAGGCTTGGGTTTGACAGACTTCGACAAACACTTAGAGCATTTCAAGGTTGGTTTAAATGGTATGCTCCGTATGGAGTATGGGAACACCAATCAAATTATTCGTCTGTATCTCCTCCCCCGTAAGTATGTGCACCCCACCATTATCTCTCCAAAGGATGATGCTCTTGGCTCCATCAGCATACAGCACCTAATCAATCTGCTCGTAATCGGCCCCACTGGAACGGGCAAAAGCGTGGTCATTAAAATTTTCATGTCAAAAATCCTCAAATATCGTCCAGATTCTACCCTTTGGCTACTGGACTTTAAGCAAATGGATTTCCAGAAATTTTCAAGTTGTTCACACTACTACGGCTATACTGATTGCCTCCAAGGGCTAAAGGATTACCATGCCGCTATGAAGGCACAACAAGCGACGGGCGTTGCGGGCGCTCCAAATTACCTTGTCATAGACGAATGGGGCAGCTTCATTACGTCATTGGATAAAAAGGACGCAGAGCAAGCCAAGCGCATCTTAGCCGAACTGCTCATGCTCGGACGGGCTTACCAGTTCATCCCCATCATCGGAATCCAGCGCCCAGATGCCTCATATTTTCAAGGAAGCCGCGATAATTTTCACGTTTGCCTTGCTCTTGGAAACCTCAGCCCAGAAGGGCGGCGAATGGTATTCCCTGACAGTGTGAAAGAGCAGATTACCGAAAGCAAAAAGCGGGAGGGCCATTTGTACATCGATGGCGTTGGGCTTGAGAAAATTCGAATTGAAGAAATTTCCGATCTGGATGCCTTGGACAAGGCTATTCTGGAAGCCATAGAACGCTAACGTTGACTGGGTCGGCGGCGGTGCGAAGCAAAAGCCGCCGACCCGCGCTCGCCTACGGCGGGCGCATTAACTTGACATATTATGAATATTAACAGAATCCCAGACATACGGCCCGAAGCCCCAGAAGCGCCTGTTACTGTCAAACGCTGCGGGAATGTGGTCGAGGTTCGATATATGGTAGGTAGCCCACCAGCCATCACCATCAAAAAATTGAGCGCAGACCTATACGCTGACAAGCGGACGGGCGAGGTCAAGGAATTCCAACACCATGACAGCAGGGCCGGAGACAAGGCCAGCGTGTCACAAAGCCTCCGCAAGCTACGCGACTTGATAAACGCCAATCTGGAGAACCCGGAAACCGCCCTGTGGGTAACCCTGACCTATCGGGAGAATATGACCGACCCAGCCCGACTATATGAGGACTACCGCCGATTCTGGCTACGGTTTAAGTATTACTTAAACAAGCAAAACCACCCGCCTGCTGAGTACATCATTGCCGCCGAGCCGCAAGGCCGGGGCGCATGGCACCTCCATTGCCTATTCCTATTTCCTGAAAAGCCCCCTTTTATTCCCAATTCTGATATGGCCCGGATATGGGGCCACGGTTTCACAAAGACCCAAAGCCTGGAAAAAATCGGGAACCCAGGGCTATACCTCACTGCTTACCTCGGAAATATGGGGCTGGAAGAATCTGTAAATTCCGGGACATTCCAGGCCACCAGGTTGGCAGAGAGCAAGAGCAAGAAAAAGGCCATAGTGAAAGGTGCGCGGTTGAGTTTATATCCGTCTGCTTTTAATCTGTACCGCTTTTCCAGGGGCATTCAGCGCCCGGAAATCTGGCAGACAACAGAGCGGGAGGCCCAGGCCGAGATCAGCGGAATGCCCTTGACCTATGAGAAAACCATATCCATTACAGACGAAGGGGGGACGATCCGAAACATTATTAACTATCGCACGTACATCAGGACACCAGCGGAGAGCGATACAACAACCGACAACAAAACAAAAAATGCAGAAATTTCCAGGGAAGCGCATTAAATCTCGCCCGCCCACCAGGGCGGGCCACCTTTGAAAAACGAATTAAAAAAACAAACCATATAACCAACAACAAAAATCCAAAACAACACGACCTCCGCGCTCAACAAATGGAGGTTATATGAGTTTATTAGACCACTGGCCCGACCTGCTCACGCTCCAGGAGGCCACAGAAATTCTAAGAACAGACCCCGCCACAGTGGGCAGCTTCATCCAGGCCGGGAAATTCACTTGCACAGAAATAGCGGGAAAAGCTCTAATTCCTCGCACATTTTTGGAGGATTTCATTGAAAAAAGTTGTAAGGTGTGCTATAATGAGGGTGTAGAGATAGACACCCCCACCCCTGTCGGCCAGGGGCAGCACCTTGACAACTGCACAAAGCTGGATTGTACGCCATTTCAAGGAGAGATTGAGATGGCAAAGATCACCCGCACAGTTACCATACAAGGCTCAAAATATTGGATTAGGGCCAACACCGAGCAGGAATACGCCGACAAGCTGCTCAAGCTGACAGGCACCCAGAGCACCGCACCGGAACCTGTCAAGCACCTTTTCGCTGACTACGCTATAACGTGGTTCGAGACCTACTCCAAGCCCAATATTGAGACAGTGACCGCCACCACCTACAAGCGGCAGCTCACCCGGCATCTGCTCCCCGCCTTTAGCGGCCTGACTGTGGAGGACATTACCACCGATGACGTTCAACGGCTGTTCAATGGCATGAGCGGGGCCAAGGCCACCAAGGACAAGGCCAAGATGGTATTGAATCAGATTCTTGACGCCGCCGTGGAGGATGGCTTGATTACCAAGAATCCGTTGAAGTCCAAGAGAATCAAAATCACGGGCAAGACCAGCCAGCCCACGGCCCCCTATACCGTAGAGCAAATGCGCTATCTTGTCCAGCATATCGGGGACATTCAATACCCCATAGACCGGGCTTATCTGGCAATCCAGGCCCTCCACCCCCTACGCCTGGAAGAAGTGCTGGGACTGCAAGGGGCCGACATTGACCGGGAGGGCATGGCAATACACATTTGCAGGGCCGTGACCCATCCCACCCGGAACCAGCCGGAAATCAAGGACACCAAGACGCAGAGCAGCGCCCGGACTATCGGCCTGTCTGCCCTGGCTGTCCCCCATCTTCCCCAGGTTGCAGAAGGTGAATTTGTGTTTGGCGGCAGCAAGCCCCTATCCTATACACAGGTTCGGAAAATGTGTGACCGTATCAAACGGGACACAGGATTCACCGAGAACATCACGCCCATCCGCTTCCGCACCACCGTACTGACTGACCTATACGACCAAACCAAGGATATCAAGCTGGCCCAGGCAGCGGCAGGGCATACCACATCAGCCATGACCCTGCGTTACTACGTCAAGGGCCGGGAAACCATATCCAAAGCCGCCGCCGTTGTTGACCGGGCCTATTCCGTGTAGCCCCGGCAGTTGCAAGAAATTTGCAAGCCCCCAAGCTCTTAACCCGTTGCGGCACAACGGTTTGACGGCCCTTGACCCCCTCAAAAATTGCAAAATCTTTTGCAAAAAGCCCATTTTTCCAACAACGAGGTCTTTCGAGATTTACTAATTGCCTCAAAAAGTTATAGATTTAAAACAAAAACCGCCTAAATCCAACGATTTAAGCGGTTTTTGTGGAGCTGCTACCCAGATTTGAACTGGGGACCTCATCCTTACCAAGGATGCGCTCTACCGACTGAGCTATAGCAGCA
>ERZ808051.1905-NODE-1905-length-12134-cov-3.442150_pt1 | contig 12134 bp, 10 predicted proteins | sample MGYA00380199_ERZ808051 | MGnify/ENA primary metagenome ERZ808051 (study PRJEB31490, sample SAMN06133391) | mouse gut metagenome | isolation source: J11 | host: mice | place: China: Chengdu | collected 2015-05 ...
TAAAATGTATTATATTGCTGCGTTTCAAAAGTACGCATGGTAAATAGAAAATTAATAAAAAGTATAAAAGAAACAGCGATAGTAATAATAACCAATGTATATCTAACAAAGGTTTTTTGCATGAGAATGTCCTCCTTTATAGTATAGGCTCCTTTAGATTCTCGCTATTTCTTAATTATAACGTGTTTTATTCTATAACATATCTCTGTTTTATTACAAAACTCGCCTAAAATTTCGCATATACTAAAATATGAAAAATGCCATTTTCAAGGCTGCAAACCACATTTCCTCCTATTTTATCTGAAAATGCTGATACACTTTTCATCCCCAATCCATGGTTCTTGCCTTTTTTACTTTTTGGAAGGCCATTTATCGGATCTAATTCTATTTGTTCTTTATACTTATTTTTCATTTCAATTAACAAATAGTCCTCTTCACAATATAATTTTCCTTCTATTCTCCTTTCTTCCTTTTCAAATTCCTTGACACAAAAAATTGCATTTTCTAATAGATTTGCTACTACAGAGGCTAACTCATAATCATTTAAGGCTATTTCTTTTGGCACCTTAGCCTCTAATTGAACCTCTATATCCATTGTAGTTGCTTTCTCCATTATCTTAGTAAGAATCGCATTTACAATTAGGTTATTACAATACTTTGTTATTTTATTATCATCTACCTCATCATGGATATATTTTATAATCCTCTTAATTTCCTTATATTCCCCTTGCGACAGAAGTGTATCTATCATCCCTGAATAATGCCTCATATCATGGCGTAATATCTTTAAATTCTGTTCGGATTGCTCCACTAAATAATATTGATCTTCCAATCCCCTAATATATGTTTCAAACATTACATTTTTCCAATAAATATTTGATCTTTCTGATTCACTTTCCACATAACGGAGTATTACAACATAAGATACAAACATTGTAACTAAAAAAGCTATAATTCCCAAAATATTATCTGGGTTTTCATAAAGAGTATGGGGAAAAAATGCAATAAAAGAAAAACTACAATAAAAAAATACTGGAATAAGGCATAACTCCCACCAATTATTCATATATTCTTTCTCATAACTTTTCAGCCAAATATTCCTAATCCGAATGCACAATAAAAATAAAATGCCTAAATGTACTACAAAACTACCAGCCAATGCCAAATATTCATTTTTTGTACAAATATGCAGTATAATTGCTGAAATGCTTCCTGCTATTACATAATTAGAAGCACTAAGCCCCATAAAAATATCTTTACTTCCCCGTTTCTCCGATATAAAAAAAGCAGTACACTGTGTTATTATAATTTGCGTAACAGTTACGACAACATAACAAATATCACTTTCTGGAAAAATAGTAAGCTTTAAACAATCCAACAAGGTAATGGCACTGCCTGAACTTACACAAATCCCTATTGTCATTCTTTTTGTATAACGATGTTTGATAAACAAATAAATAAACAGCATTAAAAAGATATGGCTTATCATATAAGATATATTTACAAAATATTCCATTTTCCCTTCTTACCTATATTGCCCTGAAACAAATAACAAATATTCTTTTTTTACAAATGCAGCATTTTTCTTACTTACAGGAAGGTTTGCACCACTTTCCATAATAATAGAGTCCTTAGATAATTTTTTAATATATTTCATATTTACCAAAAACGACTTATGGACCTTAATAAAACTTTTTTCTTTTTCTAGATCTATAATCTCCTCATCAAATGACTTTCTTATAAATATACTCTTAAGCTTTTCCCCATCTGTTAAGCAAATTTCTAAAATACGGGAAACATTTTCAATATATTCTATTTTCCCATAAGGCACAGAAACCAGCCCATCTTTCGTTTTTACTAAATATAAAGCATCCTTTTTTGTTTCTGTATAAGACATGGCATAATCTAATGCCTCAAAAAAATGCTCCTCCTTTACCGGTTTTAATAAATACCGGATTGCATGTACTCCATAAGCTTCCAGTGCAAAGTCATCTGATGAGGTAATATAAATAATTACACATCCTTCTTTTGTTTTCTCAAGCAAGTTGCCAATGTCAATCCCAGTTGCATCAGACATAATAATATCCAAAATATATACATCTGCAATCTCTTTTTTCTGTATTTTATCACACAATTTTAAAGCATCTGAATACTTTTCAATTTCAAAATTTCGTCCCGGGTTAAGCTCCTGGTACTTTAACAATAGTTTTTCAATTTTTAATAAATACTCAAGGCTATCATCACAGACTACTATCTTCACAATTATTCCTCCACAAGAATCTTATTTTGTACAAAAATAAAAGCCACCCCCTTAGAGTGGCTCCTTATCTTTTTTCTTACATTCTATCTGGCGCCTGGAATCCAAGTAACTCAATACAAGCCTCCAATGTTTTCTTTGTCAGCTTTAAAAGAGCAATCCAACTTTTCTGCTGCATTTCATTTTCTTCCGAAATAATCTTTGTATCATGGTAAAAGCTATTAAATACATTGGCAAGCTCATAAATATATTGGCAGATTTTATAAGGTGCTATCTCCTTATAAGCCATTTCTAATACTTCCTGTAAATGGATCAGAGTGAGCATTAACACCTTTTCGCTATCCTTTACCGCCGGGCAGATTTTTGTTGCTTCTGCCTCATTTTTCCCAGTTTCCGCATATTTCGCAAGTATCGACTTAATCCGCACAATCACATATAAAATATATGGCCCTGTATTCCCTTCAAAAGAAACAAAACGTTCTATATCAAAAATATAGTCTTTCGCTGATTGGTTTGATAAATCCCCATATTTTAAAGCAGCAAGCCCTACTATAGCAGCCCGTTCCCTTGCTTCCTCCTCGGATAAATCCTCCCCATTTGCCTTTTGGTTCTCTACAATTTTCTGGTAAGCAGCTTCATTAATCTCCTTTAATAAATATTCTAAACGCATTACGCCGCCAGCCCTTGTTTTAAATGGTTTCCCATCCTTGCCATTCATTGTCCCAAACCCTAAAAATCTTAAATCGCAATTTTCGTTTACAAAACCTGCCTTTTTTGCTACACGGAATACTTGGGTAAAATGCAGGTCTTGCCTTTTATCTGCTAAATAAATATAACGATCTGGCTGGTACAATTTTTCACGTTCTACAATAGTAGCCAAATCTGAGGTCGCATAAAGCGCCGCACCATCTGATTTTTGGATTAAACATGGCGGCAATTCTTTATTATCCTGCTCCATTGCCACATCAACTACTACTGCACCTTGGCTTTTATACGCAATCCCCCTGTCTAAAAGCCCTTGTACCATATCTGGAATATAGGGCTGTGCATCACTTTCCCCTTTCCAAAGGTCAAATTCTACATTTAGGTTATCATAATTTCTTTTTAAATCAATTTTTGACACATTCATAATGTGTTCCCAAATTGCATGGTATGCCCTATTTCCTTTTTGCATCTGAAATGTGGTAGTATGGGCACGCTCATTAAATTCTTCATCCTCTTTTGCACGTGCACTAGCAGCAGGGTATATTTCGTCTAATTCTGAAATAGTAAATGGTGCTTCTTTTGGGTACTCCCCTGTAAAGCTCTCATCAAAATATGGCAAATCTGGTTTCCTATCCCTTAATTCTTCTATTACCAGCCCCATTTGTAACCCTAGATCCCCTAAATGGACATCTCCAATTACATGGTTTCCAAAAAATTTCATAATCCGCTTTACGCTTTCCCCTATTACAGCAGAACGGAGATGCCCTACATGTAAAGGCTTTGCCACATTTGCCCCACCATAATCTATAATAATTGTATCTGGCTCTTTTTCCATCTCACAGCCCAGTTTATCTTCTTCTGCCATCTGGTTTATTCTTTCTGCCAAAAATTCTTTGCTTACTTTTATATTAATAAACCCTGGCATAACACTTGTAATTTCTTCAAATATAGAATCTTTGGCAAGTTTTCCTACCACTTCTTCTGCTATTTTAATGGGGGCTTTTTTATAAGCCTTTGCCACCGCCATAGCCCCATTACACTGGTATTCACATAAATCTGGCCGGTTCGAAATACCTGTTTGCCCATGCTTTCCCTCATAGCCACAGGATATAAATGCTTGCGCCACTTTATCTGTAATAATATCCAATATTTTCTTCATATAATATCCTTTCTCGCTACACTAAAATAACCCCATTATTTTACCATTTTTATCCACATCAATCCGATTTGCGGCAGGTTCTTTCGGAAGCCCTGGCATAGTCATAATATTCCCTGTAATTGCCACTACAAACCCTGCCCCTGCTGACACATATGCCTCTCTTACATAAACTGTAAAATTTTCTGGCCTTCCCAGTTTAGAAGGAGTATCCGATAAAGAATATTGTGTTTTTGCTATACAGACTGGGAAATTGCCAAAGCCCATTTCCTCCATTTTTTCCAATGCTTTTTTTGCCATAGGATCAAACTCTACTCCATCTGCCCCATAGATTTCCTTTGCCACCGTTTCTATTTTTTGCTTTAAGCCAAGTGTATCTTGGTATAACAGCTTAAAATGGTTTTCCGTTTCTAGTGTAGCTGCTGCTGCTAATACTTTTTTTGCAAGTTCTTCGCCGCCTTCCCCGCCTTTTTCCCATACCTTTGCCAAGGCAAACTCACATCCTCTTTCTTCACAAAACTTACGGACAAATGCCAACTCTGCCTCAGTATCTGATACAAACTGGTTTAAAGTAACTACAATCTGGACTCCATATTTTTTCAGGTTTTCTATATGTTTTTCTAAATTTACAATCCCTTTTTGTAGTGCTGCTACATTTTCTTTTGCCAATTCTTTCTTTTCTATCCCGCCATTATATTTTAAAGCACGTACTGTTGCCACTAATACCACCACATCTGGTTTTAACCCTGACATACGGCACTTAATGTCAAAAAACTTTTCTGCCCCCAAATCTGCCCCAAACCCTGCTTCTGTTACTACATAATCTGCCAGTTTCAATGCTGTTTTTGTTGCGCGGACACTATTGCACCCATGCGCAATATTGGCAAATGGCCCACCATGTACCAATGCAGGGGTATGTTCTAAAGTTTGGATTAAATTGGGCTTTATAGCATCTTTTAAAAGAGCTGCCATTGCCCCTGTTGCCTTTAAATCCTCAGCTGTTACTGCCTTTCCTTCATACGTATACGCCACAATAATTTTTCCTAGACGTTCTTTTAAATCTTCCATATCATTTGCCAGGCAAAGAATCGCCATAATTTCTGATGCCACAGTAATAATAAAATGGTCCTCCCTTACTATGCCATCTGATTTTTTACCCAATCCAATTACAATATTCCTAAGTGCCCGATCATTCATATCTAAACAACGTTTCCAAACTACTTGGTTTGGATCAATCGAAAGGGCATTTCCTTGGTGGATATGGTTATCTAACATAGCAGCAAGCAAGTTATTTGCAGATGTAATGGCATGGAAATCCCCTGTAAAATGCAGGTTTAGTTCTTCCATAGGCACAACCTGGGAATATCCGCCTCCTGCAGCCCCTCCTTTTATGCCAAAACATGGACCCAAAGAAGGCTCCCTTAAGGCAATTACTGCTTTTTTCCCTAAACGGCACAACGCTTGCCCTAGCCCTACTGTAACTGTAGTTTTTCCTTCCCCTGCCGGGGTAGGGTTAATCGCTGTAACTAAAATTAATTTCCCATCTTTTTGATCTTTTACCCGTTCCAATAATTCATCTGAACATTTCGCCTTATATTTCCCATAAAATTCCAATTCTTCTTCTACAATACCAAGACTTTTCGCCACTTCTTTTATTGGCATAAGCGTTGCTTCTTGTGCAATCTGAATATCTGTTTTCATTTTATTCCTCCTGCCTGCAGTTTTTTTACTGCCTGTTCCAGCCGTTCTAGCCCTTGAGTTAATACCCATCCTGGGCATGCCAAATTTAAACGTTCATACCCTCTGCCGCTTGTCCCAAAAATATATCCTTCATCCAAAAACAAAAGAGCTTTTTCCTTCATAAACTTCTCCAGCTCTTCTGCCTCCATGCCCAAAGCAGAACAATCCAGCCATAATAAATAAGTCCCTTGCAATTCAAATACTTTAATAAAAGGAAGCCTTTCTTTTATAAACTCTTCCACCAGCCTTCGGTTCTTATCAATTACAGCAACCATTTCTTCAAGCCATGCTTCACATTGGTTATAAGCAATTTCACAAGCCTTATAACTTATCATATTTAAAGCATAATATCCCCTTGCCGCAGAAATTTTATCCCGGTATTCCTTATTTGGAATGATTAAATTTGATACCTGCAAACCTGCAATATTAAAACTTTTAGTAGGCGCAGTACAAATTGCACAATTATTTCTATACTTATCCTCTAACGCCCCCATAGAAATATGGGTGTAACCTGGCATAATAATATCAAAATGTATCTCATCACTAATAATAAATACTTGGTTCCTTAAACAAATATCACAAATTCTTATTAACTCTTCTTTTGTCCATACCCTCCCCACCGGATTATGCGGGCTACACAAAATAAGCAGCGTTACCTCTTTACGTGCTGCTTTTCTTTCCAAATCTTCAAAATCTATCTTATATGTATTTTCTTCTACTAAAAGTTCTGAAACCACTAATTTTCTTTTATTTTCTTCTACTGCTGCCGTAAATGGATAATACACTGGCTGCATAATTAACACTGCATCCTCTGGCTTTGTAAAGGCGGCAACCATTTGCTTTAATGCCGGCACAATGCCAGCCGACTCCAAAATCCATTCTTTTTTCGTGGAAAACCCATGCCGCCTTTCCATAAACTGGATAATAGCCTGATAATACGAATCGGTTGCCCCCGTATAACCAAAAGATGCCGTATCCAAATACCCTTTTAATCCTTCCACAATCTCCGGGGCAGGCTTAAATTCCATATCAGCAACTGAAAAAGGTACAATATCTGAAGGAATATCTGGCATTTCTGCCCGCATCATATCCCACTTTTCAGACCCAGTGCCTGTCCTGTTTACTAACGTTTCAAAATCATATTTCATTTCTTCTGCCCCTTTCCCTTTTATCCTTTATAGTAATCACTTTTCTTCACAAACCTGAAAAATATAAAATTTTAAATAGTAGGATTCTTCTGCCGCCCACAAAATAGGATGATCGGGCGCTTGTGTCCGGTACTCCACTTGCCTTAACCTTTTATGGACACTTCTAGCCGCCTGTGCTATTGTTTCTGCAAATAATTCTGGTGCCATAAAATGGGAACAAGAACAGGTTGCAAGATATCCCCCATCCTTTACTAACTTCATGCCCCTCATATTAATTTCCCGATATCCTTTTGTTGCATTTTTTACAGAATTCCTAGACTTTGTAAACGCTGGTGGATCCAAAATAACGAAATCATATTTCTTATGCGCTGCTTCTAACTCTGGTAGCAACTCGAACACATCTGCACACTGGAAATGCACCCTATCTTCCAAATGGTTTAACCTCGCATTTTCCCTTGCCTGCCTAATTGCCACTTCTGAAGCATCTACGCCCAATACCTCTGCCGCCCCAGCAATCCCTGCATTTAATGCAAACGAGCCTGTATGTGTAAAACAGTCTAATACCGTTTTACCCTTGCACAGCCGCTGTACAGCAAGGCGGTTATACTTTTGATCCAAAAAAAATCCCGTTTTCTGCCCTTCTGCCACATCTACAAAATAATGGACTCCGTTTTCAGTAATCTCCACTTTTGGGTTAAATTCCTGCCCAATAAATCCCTTTTTTTGCAGCATCCCTTCTTGGAGCCGTACCTTGGCATCACTTCGCTCATAGACGCCCCTAATGGTTATCCCATATTCAGCCAAGATTTTCTTACATTTTTCTACAATTAATTCCTTAAACCGATCTATGCCTAAAGCCAGCGACTGGACTACTAACACATCTGCAAATTTATCCACCACAATCCCTGGTAAAAAATCTGCTTCCCCAAAAATCAAGCGGCAGCTTTCTATATTATCTTCTTCCCTACCGATTTCTACCCTATATACAATGGCAGCCCTTACTCTTTGTTCTATAAACGCCTCATCAATCTCCTGCCCTTTTACCCGGCTCATAATACGGACGCGGATTGTAGACTGTTCATTAATAAAACCTGTCCCAAGAAAATATCCATCAAAATCCTCTACAAAAACCAAATCACCATTACAAAAACTTCCACTTACCCTATCTATCTCATTGTCATAAATCCAGGCGCCGCCTCCCTTTAAGCTACGCCCGCTTCCCTTCTTAAGCCGTACTACAGCCTTTTCCATCCCTATATTCCTCTTTTTCCCTATTTTTACTAGTCTTTTTACTTAAGGAAGCTTTGTAATAATGCAGCAATTTCCTGTCTCTACTTTCCTTGGCGGGTTATTCATTACAATAATGCCCTTTTCATAATCTAGGGTAAAAAAAGTCATCTCATTTGTCTCATGGTTAATAGACACCAAATGTTTATTATCTGGGAATATAGCAATATCCTTTGGATAATCCCCGCTAATAGGCAATACGGACAACTGCGTAAGAAGCCCTGTTTCTACATCCCTTTTATACATAGCAACAGAATTATCCCCTGCATTAGATACAAACAAATGCCCTTCATCTGGTGACATCTTAATTGCCACAGCAGCACTATTTCTAGCATATTGCTGATCCAAAGTAGAAATTCTCTGGATTAATTCAAATTCTGGCGCCTTGTCCCCTGTACGGTACGCATAAACTGCCACATAATTTTTTAACTCATGGCTAAGATAAGCAAATTTCCCATCTGAACTAAAAATCATGGTACGGGGCGCTGATTCCATTTCACAGCGCACAGCATCTACCTGCTTAATCTTCCCATGCTTTTTATCAAAACGGTATACCCGTACTTGGTCAATCCCTGTATCACAATCCACCATAAATTTTTGTTCCGGCGTTAAAACAGCACAGGTGACATGGGGGCGAAAATTTCTTTCTGCCACACTCCCAAGCCCCTTATGGAATACTTCATCTGTCACTTCCCCTATGCCGCCATCCTCACGGATCCTAACAACTGTCGCTTTCCCATCGTGATAACCTGCACAGAATATATATTTATCTTCCTTGTCCACTGTTAAATAGCAAGAACGCATCCCATTAATAGAGCCAAAATTTATCATGCCAAGATTCCCATTTTCCAGGATACGGTAAGCCATTAAACCCTCGTCACAAATAGAATACAAGAATTTCCCACTGTTTGCCTTTACCATATAAGAAGGATTATTAATTTCTACCTCAGAACGAGGAATCAAGTTTCCTTTTTTTTCATCCACATCACATATCATAATGCCCTTACTCTTTCCATGAGTATAAGAGCTGATATATGCTATATATTTATTTTTCTGCATGATATGCCCTCCTTCAGATTATATGCTCATATCTTACCACACTAGATTGGATTTGTTAAGAGGGAATTTTTTTATATGTAAGAGGGGGGTGGATAGAGAAGGGAACGCAGAGGGAGATAGGTATGGGTGTTTGCTCCGGTTCAGGAAACAGACGGTTCTAAGTGTTCTGCCCTAGTTATTTGTTTTCCCGCAACCGGAGCCTATGCGGCGTCCCTGCCGCAGAGGCCCCTTAGACGAACATCCTGTTCATCTATTGCTCCATGCCGCCAGAACACTAAGAACCATCAGTCCCCTTCACAGTCGCAATCACCCATACCTATCTCCCTCTGCTGGTAGTCTATATTCTTACCTTACCTATAAAAATGGGTAGGAAGATTATTGAATATGTTTATTTTTCTACTTATCCTTTCCCATTTAAAGACACAGCCAATAGCAACCTACTACTCCTATGGTTTATTGAAAGAATGGATATAAATTCTTAATGCTTCACTAAACTGACAGCAAGAAACGGGCAGGATGCCCGTTTCAAGAGGCTCTGCGGCATGGACGCCGCATAGGCTCTGGTTGCGTTCCTTACAGAATACTTAATTGAAGCATTTAGAATTTACCCATTCTTGAACGAAATCATAGGAGTAGTAGGTTGCTATTGGCGTCCCTCCTTCTTTAAATTAAATTCACCCCTAAGATAGCTGTGCCTAAGATTACTAAAACAACCCCTGTAGCACGGTTTAAAACTACTGCGCTTGCTTTGTTTGCAAATTTGGCGGCTATCCTGGCCCATAAAAGGGTAAATACTATACATAGTACTAATATTTGTATGTCGGGAAGCCCTCCTATGGCAAAATGGCTTATAGCTCCTGTAAATGCGGTAAATGCCATAATAAATACGCTGGTCCCAACTGCTGTTTTTAATTCATAACCTAATATGCTGGTAAGAAGAAGCAACATCATCATGCCGCCGCCTGCACCAATAAACCCGCAAATAAATCCAACCATTATGCCGCTAATAATGGATTGTATGATTCTTTTCTTTTTACTTACTACATTCATGTTCTCTTTTGTTGTCATTACTGGCTTTATAATAAATTTTATTCCTAAAAGTAGTGTCATAACAACAGAAAAACTTCCCATTGTTGTATTAGGCACTAATTTTGCCACAAAGCTTCCTACTAGGGTAAATATTAGCACACTAACCATCATTATAAACCCATTGCGGAGATCTAAGTTTTTATTTTTCCCATAAGTATAAGCACTTACTGCGCTTGCTAAAACATCGCTTGCTAATGCAATCCCAACGGCTTCATATGCTGGTAATTTTAGAAATGTAATTAGCATTGGGCTAATGACAGCGGCGGCACTCATTCCGGCAAACCCTGTGCCAAGCCCAGCCCCTATGCCAGCTAGAAAACATATTAGTATTTTATACATCTTCTTTGTCCTCCTTCATATATTGATTTATATTTTTCCAAATATGTTCATTCCATCTTTTCATCGCTTCCATTTCTTCTGGTCCCATTCCTTGGAACAGAATGGTTAAAAATTTTTCTTGTGCTTTTTTTCCGTCTTCTACTACCTCATTAGCGGCTTTGCAAATAAATAAATGTACTGTTTTATGGTTTCCTTTCTGGTATTCTTTGCGTAAAAATCCTTTCTCTTCTAATAGTTTAATGGAAAGGGAAACTTGCGATTTTGATAGATACCGGATTTCTACAATGTCTGAAGCGGTGTCAAATAGGGGATTGTTTGCTAAAAATAAAAGAATGTCTAATTCCATACGGGTGATTTTGTGCTTTTCACAGACTCCTTCTACACATTTGGAATAAAAGGCTTTCATTACGTTTTGATGTTCCCATGGGTTTAATGGCAGCATAGTTTTCTCCTTTTTGTTCATTTTAGAACTATATTACAATAGAAACGTTTTTTTGTCAAGAAAGAATGGTAATATAGTTAAGTTAGGTAGGGAAATTTTTGTAAAGCCTATTCCATATGGGAAGTGGTTATTGTATAATGGGGTTATTGGCTAAACTTAAAAATGGAGGAAGGAAAATGAATATTATTGAGAATATAAATGAAAGGCTGGATTTTGACAAAGATGAAATTTGTGCTGGTGGTGAAAAAGAAATTGAAGAAATTATCCGTGTTTCGCCAGTCCTTCTGCCTAAGGATTATATTGAATTTTTAAAACAAATTTCTGGGGAAGGCAGTTATGGCCCTGAATTTGAAGTAGATGGCGAAGGCCGTTTATATGCTGAAAGCAGGAAAGGCTATTCTCTTTCGCAGTAGAGGATAGCCTTTTTTGTTACTTGTTCATTCTTGGTTTAACATCTCTGAAAGGCGATCCATGCCATGTTGGACATCTTCCATAAATTTCAGCATATCTTCTGCCCCAGTTGCCTGCCCTTCTGTGGCAACACTAATTTCTGCTGTATTTTGCACTGACTTTTGGGAAATATCCTCTACTTGTTCCATTGCCTGTAATAGATGTTCTTTAATATGGATAATATTTTCTAGTTCTTCTTTAAGCAAAGTTGTTACAGAAATTACTTCTTCTGATGACTGGAGCATGGTTTCAAAAATTTTTATGGTGTCTTCTAGTTTTTCATCGGATTCTTTTGCGATTACATTATTTTCGTCAATTACTCCTTTAATTTCATCTACGCTAGAAATTACATCTTTTAAAATAGTATCAATTTTTTGTGTTGCTGTAGCAGATTCCCCAGATAAGGAATTAATTTCATCTGCTACGACTGCAAACCCTCTTCCTGCATCCCCTGCCCTTGCT